>Ga0182030_10001594_pt1 | contig 46969 bp, 46 predicted proteins | sample 812S3MmetaG_FD_121299 | JGI IMG/M metagenome (GOLD analysis project Ga0182030, IMG submission 121299) | Permafrost microbial communities from Stordalen Mire, Sweden - 812S3M metaG (Illumina Assembly) | ecosystem: Environmental > Terrestrial > Soil > Wetlands > Permafrost | place: Sweden...
CCCGGCGCCTCGCTGATGATCCCGAAGAGAATCATCGAGATCAAGAGCAGCAGCGGGATGCTTTGCAGGACACGCCGGATGACGAACGTGAGCACGCGAGCCGTTTCTACAGTTCGGCGAAGAACAACTTCAGCACCGCGAATACGAGGCCGGTGGCGATCAGAATGATGCCGCCCCACGTGGCCGCGCTCTCTTCCGCGCGCGAGCCGAGCACTCGGCCAAGCGTCAAGCCGAGCGCGGTCGAAGCCGCCGCCACGACCGCGATGCAGCTCAGCGAGACCGCTAGCGGCACGCCGATATAGAGGATCGAAAACCCGATGCCGAGCGAATCGAGGCTGATCGAGAGGGCGCCGAGCAGCAGCCCCCAGCCGCGCGAGAGATCGAAGCCGCCGGCTTCGGTTTCGCGCAACGACTCGATCACCATATAGATGCCGACGCCGATGAGGGCGGCAAAGCCGATATACCCGGCGACTTCCCCCAGTAGCTCGCCGGCCAGCTTGCCCAGGCCCACGCCGAGCAGCGTCATCGTCACCTCGGCCGTGGTGAACGCGATGCCGATCCGCCATTTTACGGCTACCGGCATTCCGCGCATGCCGACACCAACCGACACCGCGAAGACGTCGAGCCCGAGCGACATCGCGACGAGGACGACTTTAAAAAACGCCGCGACGCTCACGTTAGGGAATGCCGGTTCGGATCAGTGCGACTCGGTTCCGCTGTTTTTTACGTCGGCGAGCGGGGCGCTCGAGGTCACTTTGATCGAATCGGGATGCCCGACGACTTTGATGGTCGTCGACGATGGCGGCGCTGCGGGCGGCGCGGCCGTTGGAGCGCCGGCAGGTTTGCTCGCGGCGATCTTCGCTTCTTCGGCGGCTGTGAGCGGACGATATTTTGAAGCCAACGCCGTGACCGTCGAACGCAGTTGCGTTAACGTAAACGGCTTGTTGAGAAAATGATCGGCGCCGGCACTCTTTGCGCGCGCATCCATCGCGTAGTTGCTGTGTCCGCTGATCATTAAGATCGGCAACCGCGCCGTCTGCGGGTTTGCGCGCACCATCGTGATCAGTTCGATGCCGGATATGCCGGGCAGCATGAAGTCGCTGATCAGGATGTCGTAGGGTTTGTCACGTTGCAGGTGGACGAGCGCGCTCTCTGCATCGGGGCAGACCGAGACCTCAAACGATGCGTTCCGTAAGATCGTTTTGATGAGCGTGCAAATCTCGGGGTCGTCATCTGCGACCAGCACCCGCCAGGCCATACGGACCTCCACGTTCGAGTGCAAGCGATGGGGGCCTACAAGGAGGCGAGAGAAGTTGTAAAGGCTGCGTTACCTTCGCGCCTTCACCTGGTAAGGGATTCATTACGGGCGCCCGCTAGCAGCGTCAGGGCCAACCCGCAGAGCATCGACCATACGATCGCGCCGAGCGTGAGGGTCCAACTCCACCAGACGCCGCCGCTGAGCGCCGTCACAATAAAATACGTGCCGAAGTACGCTCCCGGCACGAGCGCGCCGAACAGGCCGAACGCAACCGGACGCGCGGGTGAGGGCCGGCGGCGGGCCACAATAACATCGCCTATTACTCCGGCCACTAGGCTCATCGCCAGGTATGTTGCGAGCATCGGCGTGTCGTTGCCAAGCGCCGCCGCGATCATGCCGTTGCCCAGCACGAAGAGGATCGTCAGCGCTCCCGGGCGCAGCTGAAAGCGCGCTACGGTCCATACGCAAATGCCCATCAAGATGATCGACTGCAAGATGACGATCACGATCCCCGAGCCCGTCTTGAAAAGCAGCATCGTTGCGTTGGTGAAGTAATCCGGACCGTAAGCCACGGCATCGGGCGGCGCATACATCTGCGCGGCGCCGGGATCGAACGCGTAGGCGGTGCCGAGATGAATGAATTCGAGCCACGTGGCCAGTGCGAAGATCAACGGCAATTGTGCGCGCAGTGTCGTCAGAACCGCACGCTGTTGCAGCGCGGAGCGGATCGGTGCGCCGGCAACTAAGAGCACGCCCAGACCGATGATCAAGTGCGTCGGGCTGGTTACCGCCTCGACGCGGTCCTCGACGCCGAAGAACGTATGCCAGATCAAATCGCCGACGCCGCCGGCAAAAAAAATCGGCACGCCCCACAGCGCGGACTGGTAGGCGGCAGGCAAGACGTCGAAGCCGGTGTAACCGAGCCGAAAGTTACGTCGTGCGAACACCGCGAGGATGACCGCACCGGCGACCATCGCGCTGTAGAAAATCGCGTGGTATGGGGTGAAGAACGTTTCGATCGCGACGTGGAGATGGGCCCAACTGTCCCACAAGAATCCCGCCGCCAGCCATAGACCGACGACCCCCACAAGCAGGTCGAGCGTCGCGTCAGGCGGCGCCGGTCCGCGCTGCGCTTCGAGCCGGGCGGCCGGTGCTTCCGTGAGGCTGATCACCGCGCTCATTGGAAGTCTCGTCCTCGCCGGATGCGTGCAAGCCCTGCCGGACGCCCCGAAGTCGGTCTTCGTCGCGGCGGCGCTGCCCGCGAATTGGCCCCAACCGCACGCGGCAACCGTCGCCGCACCGCCCGAGATCCAGGCCGTCCGCCTTTCGAGCCTCGATGCCCGGCCGGGGACAACCTGGGACGGCGACGTCGTCACCAGCACGAACACGGCCAGCTTGGAATTCGCGACCAACCTGTTCAACTTCAGCGCCCCGCGCTCGCAACCGGGACATTTCCACTTCACGTTCCGGCTCGTCGACATCCCGGGCGCGATGGTTCGGACGTATATCCTCCACATCATCGCCCGCAATACCGCCGGCGAGTCCCGTCAAATCGACGTTCCGTTCCGCTTGAGCGGGCGCCGGCCGGCATCGGCCTTCAACGCCGCAGCGCGCGCGACGGCCACCCTCGGGGCACCCCCGCTCGTCGACATGAACGGCGAGAGCGTCGACCTGCAAAGCGGCGTCTCGGTGCTGGCCTTCATTTACACGCGCTGCCCCGACCCGCGCATGTGCCCGCTGGTAACGGCGAAGTTCGCCCGCATGGCCCGGCTCCTCGCCGGCACGCCGGTACGGCTGGTGGAAATCACCCTCGATCCCACGTTCGATACCCCCGCGGTTCTGCGCGCCTATGGCCGCGCCGCCGGGGCCGACGGCGTCCGCTGGACCCTGGCAACGGGCGAGCCGGGTGCAATCGCCGCGTTCGCCGAGCGCGCCGGCCTCGCGATCGACCGGCCGCGGCCGGGCCTCGTGCTTCATACGGAAGCGGTCCTGATCGCCCGCGACGGCATCCTCGAGCGTAACATCGCCGGGAACGATTGGACCGCGGCCGAGGTGGCCGCCGAATCCCGGTCGATCGAACAGCTGCCGGCCGACCCGCTGGCCCGTTTCGGCCTGCGTCTCGTGGGCGGCGTCGTCGAAATGTGCGGGGCCGCCTCCGCCCGCGGCTTCTCCCCGATTCTGCTGCTCTCGCTCGTGGGGGCAATCCTAGCAGTTGGAGCGCTGCTTTTCGCCGGCCGGCGGCGGATTTGGACCCGTCTCGCCCGCCGTTGACACAAACTGTCCGAAAAGCAGTAGTTCAGCCCAGGATTATTGGGTACAGTCGGACTGCTACTTAAGCAATTGGTAGCCGGACGGTCACGCCGCCGAAGGTCGATCCCCCAGGCATCCCAGGCGCAAGCTTTGCAAACTGGCCGCCCCCTGGCACAACTTTCGAGTGACCGCTTACGTTACTCCGGTAGGTACGAATCTAGAACAGAACGAGGTTCCCGTCATGTCCACCCCCACTCCAGAACGCAAACCCGGCATGAGCGTCCGCGAAGCCGGCCAAAAAGGCGGCGAGACCGTCAAGAAAAAGTACGGTCCCGAATTTTACGAGATGATCGGCCGTAAGGGCGGTCAGGCTACGAAAAAAGCCCATGGCCACGCATTCTACGAAGCCATCGGTAAAAAGGGCGGCAAAAAAGGCGGCGAGGCAACTCGCGACCGCTACGGCCCGGCTTTTTACGAAGAGATCGGTCAAAAAGGCGGCCAGAAGGTCAAAGCCTTGATCGAACAGGGCAAGAAAGCCGCAGCCGACGCTGCAGCTGCCGAGAAAAAGGCGTCCTGACCGAACTGCAACGTGCCGCTGCCATCTTGGTCGCGGCGCTGTGCATCCCCAGCGGTCTTGCTCTCGCTCAAACCCCTTCCGAACACTCCCTCCCACCCGGAACCCGGCTCGACTTCGTCGCCGACGACACCATTAACGTCGAGGCGGTCCGCGCCGGCGGCCAATATCGCGTACGTCTCGCACGCGCACTCGTCCTCGACGGCACGCCCCTGGCTGCGGCCGGGACGACCGCGCGCTTGATTGTCACGGAAAAAATTCGCCGCGCAGACGGAAGCACCGAACTGCGCGTCGCGCTTGCTGAGTTCCACTTGCGTCAAGGCGAACTGCCGTTGACACCGGTCACCCCCGGCGTGTCCGCCGTGACCGCCGGCATGACCATTTCCGCGCTGACCAACGGCAGCGTGGAACGCATCGCCGATCGCGTGGTGATCAGCGTTCCCGTGCCGGTTCCGCTTTCGACCAATCCGCCGAACGCGGCCTACTCTCCCATCCCCGTGCTGACGCCGCGGCCGCTGCGCCCGGTACCGCGCCGCGGCGCATCGCCGACGCCGCTGCCGACCACGTTCAATCCACCCGACGACGCCCCCTCACCGGATTAGCGTTTCTTCTTTTCCTCGCGGCCGATGCGCGGCGCCCATTTCTTGGTGTAGATTCCGCGCTCGAACACGATGACGCTGTCGTAGAAGCACATCGAGTGCGTCATGCGGGTGAATTCCGTCGCGAGCAATCCATCGCGCGAATGGTCGGCGTTGAGCTCGTCGACGAGCCCTTTGGCGATCTCGATGAACGTATCGGGCTTACCCTGACCGCCGCCGAAATCCGGCCAGTATGCGGTATGCAGATCTTCGACCAGATAGACGCCGTTCTTCGATAGGCCGGCATAGAGGTGCGCGAACGACGCCGCAACGTGCGCTTGAATGTGGCTGCCGTCGTCGATCACGATGTCGAACGGACCGAACTCGTCAACGACGGTGTCGAGAAATGCGAGGTCGTCTTGCGAACCGATGCGCACCGAGATCTGATCGTCCTCGAACTCTTTCGCCCGCGGTTCGATGTCGATGCCCACGATCTGCGCGTGCGGTCCGAAGAAGCGCTTCCACATCTGGAGCGAGCCGCCGTCGCCGCAGCCGATCTCGAGCAGCGTCACCGACCGGTTCACGAACGGCGCAAAGTGCCGCTCGTAGACCGGGAAATAGTGTTTCCACTTGTGGATGACGGGGCCGTCAGTGTTCCCGTGAAAATCCGCCCAGAGATTCATCGCGTAACGAGCGTCGCCGGATCGGCGAGATACGGGTTCGCTGCGGTCATGTCGCTCATCGTACCGAGGTCCACGCGGTTCACCTCGTCATCCGGCACTTGCGTGCGCGGCGGATAGGGCACCGGCGGCGGCGGCTTCGTTGCATCGATGATGATCGCGCTCGAGGCGCGCGCCGTTTTGGTGCCGTCGGCAAAGTATTCCCAGTTCGTCGGCAGCAAGCCGCCGGGGCCGCTCCAGCCCTGCACGACCGTAAGATCGCGCGTTGCGTCGAAGCGCGTTCCGACCGCCCACAGGACGTCGCCGTCGTCGTACACGTTGATGTCGTCATCGACGACGATCACCGCCCGCAAGTTCTCGGGCTCCGTGTTGAGCGCGGCGAATGCGGCGCGCTTGGCATCGACGTTGCGACGGCGCTTGATCGACACGTAACAGTGCATCCGGCTGTGCGGCGGCACGTTGACCGCGACGACGTCCGGCACGACTTCCTTGACGCTGCGATAGATGCTGCCGGCGCGCGGGATTCCGCCCATCAGCAGATGTTCGCGGCCCGCGCCGATGATATCTTGGAAAATCGCATCGCGGCGGTGCGTGATCGCCGTGACGGTCATGATCGGCACTTCTTCTTCGTTGAGATAGTGGCCGGGCCACTCGCCGAACGGACCTTCATGATGAAGCTGTCCCGGCGTGATATAGCCTTCGATGATGAACTCGGCTTGCGCCGGCACCATCAGATCCGAGGTCTCGGCCTCGACGAGTTCGACCGGCTCGCCAAGCAATGCACCCGCCGCTTCGTACTCGCCGCCGATGCCCGGCAACCGCGCAGCCGCGCCCATCAGGAATGCCGGATGGTGACCGATTGCGATCGCAAACGGCGCGCGTTCGCCGCGGCGCTCGTAGGCATCAACGATGTGGCCGCCATGGTGGCTGCCGAAAAACCATACGCCCATCTCTTTGGTGGTGAACACGTGGTGGCGATAGATGCCGACGTTTTGCGCGCCGGTTTCCGGATCGCGCATTACGGTCGCCGCGGCAGTGAGATACGGGCCGCCGTCGAGCGCGTTGTGAACCGGGATCGGGATCGTGCTCAGGTCGATGTCGGCCTCCCGAATCACGACGTCTTTCACGGGCGCCTTTTCGCGCGAGACCGTAACCGGCGCGATCGGCTTGTTCACGCGCGTGCCGTAGACTTGCGGCAGCTCCTCAATCTGGCAGTTCATCGCCATCGCCATGCGGTCGTAACTCGACATCAGGTTGGTGACGACCGGAAACCGCGATCCGATGACGTTGTTGAAGAGCAGCCCTTTGTACTCGCCGTTCTGCGCCAGCTTCGCGGCGTACGCCGTGATGCCGAACCGCCGCTCGACCGGCACGTCGATCGTCTTGATGGAGCCGGGGAACCGCGCGACGGCGTCACGCATGAAGGTTCGCAAATTTTTCGACACGATTGACTTCCTTATCTAATACTTTCGAGGACCGAGTTGTCGACTGCGGCCTCGAACGGGATCGCGGTCGTGATGTCGCCCTTTTTCAAGGTTGCGGCGACGACCGGATCGGTCGAACGCCGGTCGGCGAGCAAACCTTTGGGCACGTGCGGAATCGTGCGCTTGATCGCCGCCAGCATGACGGCGGGCGAAACGGCCGGGAAATCCTTGCGCATCGGTTCGACGGCGCTTTGGGGGTCGGACGCGATTCGCGCCGCCGTCGTGCGCAACGCGCGCAGCATCGCAACGAACGCCGGCCGGTTCGCCGCAACGAACGCCGTTTGGGCCATGATCACGTTCCCGGCGAACGGCTGCGTTGGATCGAACACGACCTTGTATTTTCCGCCGTCCGTCAACTGCGTGATCGTGGGTTCGGCGAGCATGCCGGCGGCGACGCGATCCGTATCGAGTGCCGCGACCATTGGGGCGCCGCTGCCGGTCGCGACGATCGTCACATCGCGATCCGGATTGAGGCCCGCCGCGGTGAGGCCGAGACGCAGCGCGTCGTCGGAGAGCGCGCCGGCGGCCGTCACGGCAAACGTTTGGCCCTTCGCCTGCGCGAGCGAGGTCATCGCGACCGACGACTTGGCTATGAGCTCGTAGCTATAGCCGTTGTAGAGTTCCGCGTACACCTTTACGTCGATGCTGCGCGCGCGCTGGCGCAGCACGTGATCGTACGAGCCGATGAACGCATCGATGCTCTTTCCGACCAGCGCTTGCACGGCTTGCGGTCCGCCGGTGAAACAATCTTTCTCAACGTGAACGCCGGCCTTCTCGAAGCTGCCGTCGTTGAGCGCGACTTGCGCGACCATCGGCGTCATGCCGCCGCAAATCAAACCGACGCGCACCGTCGGCAGGTCGGCGCTTTCGCCCGGCACGGCCGGGAGCAGCAGAGCCGCGCTTACGGCGGCGGCGAGAAAACGGAGCGGGGTGTTCAGCGGAGTTTCCTTTCGAGAGAACGACGGTCAGCGGTAGCGGAGGATGCGGCGTTCGGCCGCCCCGACGAAAGCTTCGAGGGCCAGCGCCACGAGCATGATGATGAAGAGGCCGGCGAAGATGCCGGTGGTGTCGAGCGAATTCCCTGATTTCGTGATGTAGTAGCCGATTCCGCGGTTCGAGCCCTCGAGCTCGGCAATAACCGAGCCGATCAGCGCGAGACCGATCCCTAGGCGCAAGCTGGTGAAGAACCAGACGGCGATCGAGGGCAGAATGACCCATTCCAGCGTCGGCAGCCGTTGCGCCTTGTAGGTCTTCATCATGTCGAGCAGATCCGGATCGATGTTGCGCACGCCTTCGTAGGCGTTGTAGAACGCGACGAAGATCACGAGCGAGGTCACCATGACGATCTTGGACGGAAGCCCGATGCCGAACCAGACGACGAAGAGCGGCGCTAGCGCGACCTTCGGCAAGCTGTAGACCGCCATCACGTAGGGATGGACCCAGCCGGCGAGCCGGCCGCTCGAGGCGAGGCCCACGCCGAGGATCGTGCCGGCGACGATGCCGAGCAAAAGCCCCGCGATCGTCTCCTCGAGCGTCGCCTGCAAATGGAACCACAGATCGCCGTTGACGAGCAGCAGCCACACGCGCCCGGCAATCGCCGAGGGCCGGCTGACCCAGAAATCGTTGTACCAGCGGCCCGACGTGAACTCCCAGAACCCGAGCACGACGACGCCGACGATCAACCGTCCGAGCCAGAGCGCGAGCGGCGATTGCTTCGTTTCCCTCACGTGAGCGCATGCCAGATCGCGCGCTGCAGGTCGCGGAATTGGGGCTCGAAGCGAATCTCTTCGTAATCGCGCGGGCGCGGCAGATCGATCGGAAACTCCGCTACGATCCGGCCCGGACGCGGCGACATCACGAGCACGCGGTCGGCGAGGGCGATCGCTTCTTCAACATCGTGCGTCACGAACAGCACGCTCTTGCCAAGCCGCTCCCAGATGGCGAGAAATTCGCGGCCGATCAAGATGCGCGTCTGCGCGTCGAGCGGCCCGAACGGTTCGTCCATCAGGAAGAGCCGCGGATCGTAGGCCAGCGTACGCGCGAGCGCAACCCGTTTGCGCATGCCGCCGGAGAGCGCGCGCGGGTAGAAGTCCTCGAAGCCGGTGAGCTGCACGAGCTCGAGCAAACGCGCGATCTCGGCGTCTTGTTCGCGGTTCGTCAGGCCGCGCAGAGCGAGCGGTAACCGCACGTTGTCGCGCACGGTCTTCCACGGCAGCAGCGCGTCGTTCTGAAACACCATGCCGACGCCGTCGGGAACGCCGCGCACCGGTTCGTCGCCGACGAGCACGCTGCCCGCGCTCGCCGCGATCAGACCCGCTACGACTTTGAGGATCGTCGATTTGCCGCAACCGCTCGGGCCGACCAGCGCGACGAATTCGCCCTCACCGACCGAGAGGGTCGCGCCGTCGACGGCCAACGTTTGCTGCCGGCCGGATGAATAGACGATTCGCAAGTCGCGGATCGTCACGGCATCGGCCGTGGTTGCGTTCAATAGAGCTCGGTCACGAGATCGCGGATCAAGCGCGGCTTCTTCAGCGGTTCGATCCGCGTCGTCGCCTCGGGAACGGCGCGCTGCGCGCAGAGAAATCCGGGCTTGCCGTCGATCGTCGCGGAGCATTCCTTGCACGCGTTGGCCTTGCACGAAAAACGCACTGCGAGCGAGGGGTCTTGATGGCGGCGAATCCAGATGATGGCGTCGAGCAGCGTTAGGCCGTCGTGATAAGGAATCGTGTGTTCTTCCACGCGCGCTTCGCCGCCGGGGACCGCGCGCGTGATTGCGAGCGTCGTCGTTTGTTCGCTCATGCCGTCACCGCCGTCGTCTCGCGCGACGTCACCGACCAGCCGTCTCCGCTGCGGGTGAGAAATCGCGCGACGGCCACCGCGTCTTGCTCCGGAAAATCGAGCCGCACGTGTGCGCCGCGCGACTCGCGCCGCTCGATCGCCGGCAGCACGATCGATTCCGCCACCGCGAGCATGATGCGCAATTCCACTTTCTCTTGCAGCGTCAGCGCGAACGCCTCCACCGGTGCGAGCGCGATGTCCGCGCTCTCGGCCGCCAGGGCGCGCACGTCGGTGAGCGCCTGGGCGAGTTTCTCGCCGGTACGCAACGGTCCGGCATTTTCCCACATCGTGCGCTGCAGGCGCGCTTTGAGTTCGTCGATCGGCGCTTCGTCGCGCGCCACCGCGCGCGGATGCCAGAACGCTTGCAGTTCCGCCCACTCGCGTGCGAGCGCGGCATCGATCGGCGCGCGCGCGACGTCGCGGCGCGTGACGGCCGTCTCGCCGGCGATGCGGCCGGTGACGAGGGCTTCGGTGATGGCGTTCCCGGAGAGACGGTTCGCACCGTGCATGCCCCCGATCGCCTCGCCGCAGGCGAGCAATCCATCGACTCCGGTCTGCATCGCCACATCGACCGCGATGCCGCCGAGCATGAAGTGCGCCATCGGCGCCACTTCGACCATGTCGCGCGTGAGATCGATGCCCTGGCGTGCCAAGATATCGATCACCGGACCGAAGCCCGCTTTGAGATCCTCCGCCGGCACCATGCGGAAATCGAGATACGCGCCGCCGTGCGGCGAACCGCGGCCCTCTTCGACTTCTTGGAAAATCTTGTAGGTGGCAGTGTCGCGCGGCGTGGTGTACGCGCCGGACGCATCGCCGCTCTCGCCAAGAAATTCTTCACCCTTGCCGTTGAGCAGCCGGCCGCCGAGTTTGTAGCGGAACGGATCCCACATGATCGGATCGAGCTGCACGAGCGGCGGATAGAGATGGGCGATCGGGAAGAACTGCACCATCTCCATGTCGCGCAGCGTCGCGCCCGCTTCGGCGGCGAGCAGAAATCCGTCGCCCGTCATGTTCGACGATGCGCTGTTGCGGGCGTAGAGAAACGTGAGACCGCCGGTGGCCACGATCGTGGTCTTCGCCGAGATGCCGACCGGTTCGAGCGCTTCGATCGCGAAGCCGAGCGCGCCGGTAACCCGGTCGCCCTCTTTCGCAAGTTTGGTCAGCATGACGTTGGAGAGCCGCACCACGTTGCCGTCGCGCCGCACGACGCTGCGCAGCGCTTGCGAGACCGCATCGCCCGTGCGCAGCACGTCGACGTAGACGCAGCGCTTGCGCGAATGGCCCGGCGCAAATACCTGACTGTATGCGCCGTCGGGCGTGCGCGCCCAATTCGCGCCGTAGCCTTCCACTTCGCGGATCACTTCGGGTCCGCGCGCGCAGATCACGTCGATGATCGCCCGGTCGCCGAGATCGCGGCTGCCGATCCACGTATCCTCGGCGTGCAGTTCGGTTGAGTCGGGTTCCGCGGCACCGAGAGCGACCGCGGTCGTCATCTGCGCCATGATCGTGGCCCCGCCGCGCCCGATGATGCTCTTGTCCACGATCACGACCGATGCGCCGGCCGCACTCGCGGCTCGTGCCGCCATCAAACCCGCCGCGCCGGCGCCGACGATCAGAACATCCGTCTCCAATACCATGACCCCCACCATATGTGCGCGTACGATGGAATGGTTGAGGACGCCAGCGAAGCCACGCACCATGCCACTCGAACGCAGCGCCGGGTCCACGCCGCACGCGCAGGTCGCCGACGTCGCCGCGGCGCTCACGGATTGGACCCGCGGGTCCGGTCCAATGCTGGCCCGGCTGGCCACGGCACTCGAGTCGGCCGTGCTGCGCGGCACGATTGCCGCCGGCACCCGTCTGCCCTCGGAGCGCGATCTCGCGCAGCGGCTCGGGATCAGCCGCAGTACCGTCGTGGCCGCGTACGACCGGCTCAAGACCGAGGGCCGCGCGCACACGCAGCGGGGTAGCGGCACCTACGCTGGACCGCCCGGGCCGCTGGCTCGTGGGGGCCGATTCTCACCAGGCCACCTCGTCTCGATCGTCGACAACCACGACGGTCCGCGCCAAATGGTCGAGTTCACGATCGCCGCGTTGCCGGGATCGCGCGAACTCGCGCCCGCCGGCGAGCGGCTCGCTAAGCAGCTCCAGCGGCTCTCGCGCGAAACGCCCGGCTATCTGCCGCTCGGCCTGCCCGCGCTGCGCCGCGAGATCGCCCGCGGCTACACGGCGCGCGGTCTGCCGACGCAAGCCGAGCAGATCATCGTCACCAGCGGCGCCCAACAGGCGATCGCACTGGTCGCTCAACTCTTCCGCGGCGACCGCGTCGCGATGGAAGATCCGACCAACCCCGCCTCGCTCGACGCGTTCCGCGCCGCCGGTGCCGACATCGTGGCGATCGGCGTCGATGCCGACGGCGCCAATGTCGAGGAACTCGACCGGCTGCCGGCCGCGCGGGTGCCGGCCGCCGTCTACATCGCGACCACGTACAACAACCCCACCGGAACGGTGCTCTCGGCCGAGCGCCGCCGGCACGTCGCGGAAATGGCCGAACGCGCGGGCTGGACGATCGTCGAGGACGAGACGCTGTGCGACATCTCGATCCACGATATCGAGCCACCGCCGCCGATCGCTGCGCTCGCAACCGGCGCCACGGTGCTCACGATCGGATCGGCTTGCAAGCTCTTTTGGGGCGGCCTGCGCATCGGCTGGGTGCGCGGTGAGGCGCACATGATCAGCCGGATCGCGCCACTCAAAATCGTGGCCGACCTCGGCACTTCGCTCGTCGGCCAAGCCCTGTGCGCCGAACTGCTGCCGTTGCGAGATCGCGTTCGAGCGGAACGGCGCGAGCAGCTCACCTTGCGTTATCGCACGCTGGTCGGTGCGCTCGAGAGCGAGTTGCCGTCGTGGAGCCGGAACGAACCCTGCGGCGGATCGTCACTGTGGATCGAGCTGCCGCACGGCGATTCGGCCAGCTTTGCAGTCGAGGCCGCGCGCTTCGGCGTGACGCTCGCGCCGGGTCCCGTATTTTCTTCGGCGGAACGGCATGCGCGGCGCCTGCGGCTACCCTTCGTCCTCGATCCTGACGTGCTGTTGGCGGGCGTCGAACGGCTGGGCGCGGCGTGGAATGCCTACGCCCCCCGGGCCGCAACACTACCGAGCGACGCGGTCGTCTGAGTCTGAAAGATTCTTGCGGGCGCCGGACGCGCTACGCCGAAGGCCGCGGCATGAAACGATGTCGCGCCCTGCTATTTTGTGCCGCCCTCGCCCTCGTACCGTCGATCGCCGCCGCGCAAATGACGATGCCGATGGCTCCGCCTCCGCCGCCCCAAGCACCGATGACGCCCGCCGAGCAGAGCTTCTACGATCAAGCGTCGGCGACGCTGCAGAAGCTCTACCCCAATCCCGCCGCGGCGGCCAAGGCCGGCTATTACCGCTTCAACAACGAGGATCGCAGCGGCGCGATCAGTTACGAAAATCCGAAATATTTTGAAACGCCCGACGTCGCGCATCCGCAGCAGCTGTGGTACGACGTAAACGGCAAACTGCTAGGCGGCGATTTCTCGCAAACGGTCGCAGCGCATCCGGATGCACCCACGCTTTTCGGCTTACAAGCCGCACGTTTTCACAAAATTCCGCTGCACGTTCACTACGGCATCAAACGTGCCGACGGTTCGATCGACTACGGCTTGTTCGTGCGCGCGTCCGACTTCACGGCCGCCGGTCTCGATCCGCTCCATCCGACCGCCGCGGATCTGGTGAAGCTCGGGAAAGCGACGTCGCCGGACCAAGTGGCGTTCGTCTTCGCGCTGCTCAGCAATTGGGACGCCCAGATGTGGCTGATCCCGAATCCGAGCGGCCAATTCGCCGATCTCAACCCGAACGTCAAACCGTCACCGAACCAAGGCAAAGCACCCGTCGAACGTCAGACCTAACCGGGAGCCGTACATGAATCGACACACCGTTCTCACGCTCATTGCCGCCGGAGCGTTCGCGCCATCGGGTGCCCTCGCGCAAGCGATGCCGATGGCGACGCCGCCCATGACGGCGCCCAAGATGTCGCCCATGCCGACCGCGGCGGAAGCGCCGTTCATCGCGCGCATCCAGCGCGAAATTCCGGCGCGTTTCGCAACGGTCGCCGCAGCTACCAAAGCCGGCTTCTTCCAGTACACCGGGGAAGATAAAACCGGCGCGATCAGTTACGTCAATCTCAAGGTGTGGAACTCGATCGACCTCGACATGCCCAACCAGCTTTGGTACGACGTCAACGGCCGTCTGCTCGGCGTCGACTACACCGTGCTCATGGCGCAATCGCCGGCCGTGCCCGCAACGCTGTTCGGCTATGCGATCGATCCATCGCGCTGGACGCGCCGCAGCGCGCACATGCACTGGGGCTTCACCGCCGCCGACGGCACGCTGAAACTCGGCGCGATGCCGGTGGCGCGCTTTACCGATGCGGGCGGCGATCCAAGCGAAAACGTGCCCGATATTCCGGCGAACAAAGCGGCACTGGTCAAGACGGGCCTGCCCGGACTCACCAGCCCCGATCAGGTGAAGTTCGTCTTCCTCCACCCCGCCATGTGGGACCTCATCGCCTGGGTGCTCCCGAATCCCGACGGTGCATGGGCCGACGCCAACCCGAACGTCACCCCTTCGCAAAAATAACTGAAGCATACGCGACGGCCACCAAAGGTCGTCGCGTGTGGGCGACCATTCGATCCGATTGTTTCTTCGTCGTTGAATTCACGCAACAATGAAACCGAACGAGAGTAATGACAACGCCGAACAGATGGCCCGGGAGTCACCCCGTTTTGCGCAGAAAGCGCGCCCACATGGGCGTAAGACAAGCGGTTACAATGGCTGCCGGCGCGATTAGTGCTCTAGCTTTCTCCGGCATGCTGGGCGCGCCGGTCCTTGCGCAGACCGCGCCCGCCTCCGAGACAACGGCGACCGACTACTGTCCGCTTCACGTGCGCGTCTATGCGCTGCCCGGGCTGGCTGACGAACTTGCGTTCACGGTGTGGTCCGACGACGTCGCCGGCGCTGCCAGCGGCAGCATTACCGCATACGTGAACGGCGGGCGTTATACGATCCCGTTCAAGGACCTAACCGCCGTTGACGAACGCGACGGCAAATCGTTACCAAAACCGATTGTCGTCAAGTTCGACGCGCCGGCCCAGTTCGAAAGTGCGTACGTCGGTTCGCTCGAGGGCGGCGATTGCGCCGTTCACGCGCCGTTCGTGCGCAAGCCGCTGATGACGGCGGGACTCATCGAAGACACGAAGGTCTTCGTCTTCCCCGATCGCGCGAAAGACTGGCCGGCGTTTCTCGCGCAGTCCGCGGCGATGACACCGCTGCCCGCACCGGCGCCGGTTCCGGAAGAAAAACTCACCTGTGCGAAGCCGAACGTCGATGCGTCGACGGCCAACTACGTTCCGCCGGTCTATCCCGACAAAAGCAAGTTGGACTTCAACGGCGACATCATCGTCAAGCTCGCACTGGCGAACGACGGAAAGGTCGACGCGATGCGCATCGACCACCCGTTATCCGACAAGGCCTTCGAGCTTGCGGCCGCGGTTACGGTGGGCAAGTCAAAATTTGCGCCGCAAATCTACCGCTGCAAACCAGTCACCACCGACTACTACCTCGCCGTGAAGTTCTCGCCGTATGAGACCGAACAGCGCAACCAGGACTTCCGGCCGGCGACGGGCGGACAGATGGGGCCCGGCGGCCACATTTAAGCCCGGCCGCACCGCGCATTTGCCAGCATCACAGGGCAGGCGTATAATCGCGGGTGATCGGCCCAACCTCAACTTCCGCCCACCGACGGGCGGCCTTCAAGGCCAAGGAGCGCACTTCTAAGCCCGCGGAGCGGCGAGCCCGAAGCCTACTCGTTCGACCAGTAGTCTTTGAGGGCTTTACCGCGGCTCGGATGACGTAGCTTGCGCAGCGCCTTCGCCTCGATTTGGCGGATGCGTTCGCGCGTGACGCCGAACTCCTGGCCGACTTCTTCGAGCGTGCGCTGGTGGCCGTCTTCGAGGCCGAAGCGTAAAACCAAAACCTTGCGTTCGCGCTCGGTGAGGTTTTTGAGCACGTCCTGCATCTTCTCTTTGAGCAGCATGACGCTCGCGGCCTCAGCCGGGGCAATCGCTTCCTGATCTTCGATGAAGTCGCCGAGATGCGAGTCTTCTTCTTCGCCGATCGGCGTTTCGAGCGAGATCGGTTCTTGCGAGATCTTGATGACTTCGCGAACCTTCTCGGGGGTAAGGCCCATCTCGCCGGCGATCTCTTCGACCGTCGGGTCGCGACCGAGTTCTTGCAGCAGCTGGCGCGAGATCTTGATCAGCCGGTTGATCGTTTCGACCATGTGCACCGGGATGCGGATGGTACGCGCTTGATCGGCCAGCGCGCGGGTGATCGCTTGACGGATCCACCACGTAGCGTAGGTCGAAAATTTGTAGCCCTTGCGGTAGTCGAATTTTTCAACGGCCCGGATCAGGCCCAGGTTGCCTTCCTGGATGAGGTCGAGGAAAAGCATGCCGCGGCCGACGTACTTCTTCGCGATCGACACGACGAGACGTAAATTTGCTTCGGTCAGGCGCCGCTTTGCGTCTTCGCCGTGGAACACGACCGCGTTATCGGCGGTGCCGTTCTTGAGCGCTTCCTTTTCGCCGGCTTCAATCGCCATCGCCAGACGCTTCTCGTCGTCCATCGACAAGAGCGGGACGCGGCCGATCTCCTTAAGATACATCCGGACCGGGTCATCGAGCGCGAGACCGGCCGGCATCGGGACCTCCTCGGCCTCGGTCTCCGGCTTCTCTTCTTTCGCCAGCTCTTCCACGACCTCGATTCCGAGCGTCGCAATCTCTTCGAACAGTTCGTCGACGCGTTCGGGCGTGACGTCTTCGACGTTGTCGAAAACGGCATTTACTTCTTCATAGGTCAGCGAGCCGCGCTTCTTCCCTTTTTCAAGCAGCTTCTTGATCTGCTCTTCAAGCGGAATCTGCGGCGCGTCAACCGTTGCGGTCGCTGCTTTTTTGCGTGCCATATTTTTCCTCACCCCCTTTCCTAATAATGCTGGACCTCGCCGTTTCGGTGGCCCGGTGTCGGGGTCATCCTTTGGTTCTGGCGGCGTGCAGCGCGCTGTGCTCTTCCCGCAATTCCGCAGGTACCGGCTCGCCGGCTTCAAACAGGGCGGTCATTTGCGCGTCGAGCTCACGGAATCGCCGCTGCCGATCGTCCGCAGCGAAACGCTCGATCGTCCGATCGAGATACGCGCGGCGGGCTTCGGTGTCGGCAAATTGGATGATCCGAGAGCGCTCGGCACCGGCAATTGACGCGAGCGTCGCCGATACGTCACCGTCATCACTAAACAGGGCAAACACATCACCTGGTTGCACGAGCGCATGCGCTTGGTCGCGAATGCGAGCGTAAATGCGGCGCAGGGACGGCTCGCCGAAGCGCTCCGGGGCGATACGGCTGCCGTATTCGCCCACCAGCACCGGTTCTGAGACAAAAATCGCAAGGCACGCCGTTTCCCATGACGGCGACGCGACCGAGCCCGGCCGAATCTTGTCCGAGCGGCGGACGTCGATCAGCTGGCCTTCACCGTATTCGAGCCGCGCGCCGTCGGTGATCTGGAGGCGAGCCTTGCGCAGGTCCTCGACGTCCACGCCCAACTGCGGCGCGGCGTACGTCCGCCAATGATCCCATTCCGCGCGCGGCAGGGTGCGCACGAGGACCTCGGCCTCCCGGGCGATCTGGGCGCGGCTCTTGAAGCCGGCGCGAATTTCACCGATCCGGCGGTCGATCTTGAATTGGATCCAGGGAATCGCGTCGGTGTCCCGACGCTCGATTTTCGACAACCGCTCCTTGAATAGGTCGCCGCCCTTTGAGTGCACGAAGCTGTCGGGGTCTTCGCCGGTCGGCAGCGGAAGAATTTTAACGGCCAGGCCCTCGGCAACTAGAAGGTCTACCGATTTTGACGTCGCGGCTTGCCCGGCAGCGTCGCCATCAAAGCAGAGGACGACGTTGTCGGTCGCCTTCCGCAATTCGCGGGCCTGATCTGCCGTGAATGCCGTGCCGAGGGACGCTACGGCATTGGTGACGCCGCCTTGGTGCAACGCAACGCAGTCGAGATAGCCCTCGACGATCACGATGTTGCCTTCACGCTGCGCCGCGCGCCGCGCGACACCAAGCGCGTAGAGAAATCGGCCTTTGGTGTAGACCGGCGTCGTGGTTGTGTTGAGGTACTTCGGTTCGCCCTCGCCGATGAGGCGGCCGCCGAATGCGATCACTTCCCCGGTTATTGCATGCGTCGGAATCATCAAGCGACCACGATAAAAATCGTAGAAGCCGCGCTGCCCTTTTTTTACGAGACCAGCTTTCTCCGCAAGTCCAAGATCCACGCCCTCACGCTGGAGTTCCGTCGTGAGTCCGTCCCATCGGTCCGGGGCGTACCCGAGCTTGAATTGGGTGATCGATTCGGAACTGATGCCACGGTCCGCGCAATACCGGCGAGCAATCTCGCCTTCGGGATCGTGGGTGAGCACGCGGTGGAAGAACTTCGCTGCTACGTCGTTCGCGTGATAGATCGCTTCTTTTTCGCTGCGCACGCGCGCCGTCGCCGGATCCTCGTCTTCGAGTTGGATGCCGGCGCGTTTCGCGAGCATGCGCATCGCATCGACGAAGCCGAGGTTGTCGTGCAGTTGGACGAAACGAATCACGTCGCCGGCCGCATCGCAGCCGAAGCACTTGAAGAACCCGCGATCGGGGTGAACGTGAAACGACGGCGTCTTCTCACCGTGAAACGGGCATAGGCCGACCAGGTCGTTGCCGCGTTTGCGCAAGGAAACGACCGCGCCGATATATTCGCCGATGTCGGTGCGCGCGAGGATGTCCCGCTTCACGCCGTCGTCGATCCGCATCGTACACCCGTTCGACGCGCCGCATGGGACCCTCTCTCGGCGCCGAAGTGCTCCGGCGTGGCCAAGGGCAAGCGGATCTTCGATCCGATCCACCGGTTCATCGAGCTCGACGCGGGCGAAGTCGCGCTGCTCGAGGCGCCGGCCGTGCAGCGCCTGCGGCGGCTGCGCCAGCTCGGCCTGGCCTACTTGGCGTTTCCGTCGGCGGAGCATTCACGCTTCACGCACGCCCTCGGGGCCCTCGCGATCGGCACGCGCGCACTCGAAGCGATCCGCACGTATTCGCCGCAAGCGTTCGCATCGGAGCGCGACTATACGGATCAGCGGCGCTTGCTGCGCGCGAGCTTGCTGCTGCACGACATCGGGCACGGACCGTTCAGCCACGCCTGCGAATCGGTGCTCGGCATCCGCCACGAGCAGCGCACCGAAGACATTCTTGCGCGCGCTGAAATCGCCCAGCACCTCGCCGCGATCGACGTCGATGCCGCCGAAGTGCTCGCGCTCATCACCGGCACATCGACGCGCTATCCGGTGTTGCGCGAACTCGTCTCGGGACCGAACCTCGACGCCGACCGGATGGACTACTTGCTGCGCGACGCCTACTTTACCGGCGTGGTGAACGGACGCTACGACGTAGAACAACTGATCGCATCGCTGCGCGTCTTCGATCACGACGGCCACCAAGAACTTGGCGTCGATGGCCGCGGTGTGGTTGCGCTCGAGAGCTTCGTCCTCGCGCGCTATTGGATGTTCGCGACGATCTATTTCCACCACACCACACGCGCATTCGAGCGCGTGCTGCGCGAAGGGCTCGAAGAACTCTGGCCCGATCCGCGCGTCCTCGATCCGATCGATGAATTTCTCGCCTGGGACGACTTCCGCGTGGTCGATGCGATGCGCACGTCGCAGTCCGAAGCGGCGCGCGGCTTGCGCGAGCGCGTCACCGTCTATGGACTCGCGGCGGAATTCAACGCCGAGCGAGATCTCGTCACCTACGAAGCCTGCGAGCGCGAATTGCGCGCTGCCTACGGCGACGCGGTGTGGAGCGATTCGCAGGAGCAGTTGCTGCATCGTCTGCCGCTCGGCGGCGACGAGAGCAAACCCACCGTACGCGTGCACGTCACCGGGCGCATCGTCGATGCACGGCAAGCCTCCGATCTGATCGGAAAGCTCAGCGGCAAGGCCTATTGGCGCAAACTCTTCGTGCGCAAGGATCGCGTGCCGTTGGCGGAGGCTCGGTTACGTTGCTCGGCCATCATCGCCACCGGCGGCATGCCCTCGCTGTTCGACCTCGGAGCGGCCGATTAACGGCGGCTGAAAAGTTGCTGAGAACGGCACTGCTCTCAGCCCGGCGGCGTTTCCTAGATACCATGTTCCGCCCGCTCGCCGCCCTCGCTTTGACCGTGCTGCTTCTCACCGGCTGCGGCGCCGTCGAGGCGTCGACGACGATGCCGGCAGCGCCCATCGTTACCGCCAACCTGCCGTGCTCGCTGCCCTACGGCACGCACGTCGCACTCGTCTCGCCCGCACCCGGCAGCGCCGGCGTTTCGGCCGGCACCCCGGTGCTCGTGGTCGCATCGCGCGAACTGCCGAAGTCCGTCTCGGTCGTCGCCACCGGCGACAAGGGCGTTAGCCACGCGGCTGCGCTCGAACGCACCACAGCACCGGCGCACGCCGCCCGGGCGCCGTTCCCCGCGCCGGTCTACTATCGCGCGAGCGCCGTCGGCCTGCGCGCGAACCGCCACTACACCGTCGCGCTCGACGACGTCGCCCAGAACGGCTGCTCGCCCTACGTCCGGATCGCCGGCAACCCGCGCTTCTCTACTTAGCTCTGGTTGGGCTTAGCGGAGAGCCATTCCGGGCGTAGGAGGGCGATCTCGTCGAGCACGATCGCGGCGGGTGACTTTTGGCAACGGCAGGGCTGCGGCCCGGCCGAGCAGCCCGCCTCCGAGTGTTGGGAGACGGCGTGGCCGCAATCGCACCGGATCAAATTCCCCGAGTCATATGGGAACATCGTTCTAACCAATCGCTCTCGAGCGCTTGGTTCCCTGTACTTCCGGGTTCAGAGCGAGAAGCGGACGCCGGCGAAGAGCGTGGACGGTCGCGACGGTCCGAAGTAGAGGCGCGCTTCGAGCGCCGTGTGGGGGGCGATCCCGTGGGCCAGTAGCGCGTCGTAGATCGCGCCGGTGCGATTCGTCGCGCCGAGGGTGCCAAAGCCCGCCCCGGCGCCGATGGCCGTCCCGGCGAACGAGAGCCGAGCGTCAAACGTGGTGGCGTAGCCGCCGTTGAACGGCACCGCAACGGTCAGCTCGCCCGCGAGCGGCACGAGCGGCAAATTGAGGAGTCCGAGCGAGAGCGCGCCGGCGGCGCCGGCCTTACCGCCGGAGACGGCGGCGCCGCCTTCGAGCGAGATATCGGCCCGGGCCGGCGCGGGCGCCAGCGCGAGTGCCGCACCGAGGACGAACGCGCACGCCATGGTGCGCTGAAGAAGCGATCTCATTTCCATACCACGACGCCGTTTCGCTTAGCCTGCGGCCACGACCCGCGGGATGGCCGGCTGCGACCGCGCCGTCGCGACGTCGACCGAGATGAGGACGTCGCCGCCGAGGTGCTTGATCGGCACGCCCACGGCTTCCCATGACAGCGGCATTTCGGCCGCCCAGCGGACCTCGAGGTGCGTGACGCGATACATGCCCGGCGGCGCTTCCTCGGGAATTTTGCCGACCAGCCGCACCTGGCGGCGCTGCCCCGCGTCGTTGTCGGCCGGACCGGCCGTCGATGTCCAGAACGTCAGCGCGGGTCCGCCGGGACCCAACGGACCGGCGAATTCGGCGAGCGGGATCGCTCCTTCGGGTAACGGCTCTTCGAAGGCGATCTCGATGAAGAAGCGTTCATTGGCATGAAAGTGACGCGGCGGCTGATCCATCGGCGTCTTCTGTTAGCCACCGCGCCCCTTGATCCCGGCCTTGCCTTCGACCCGGTTCAGGACAGGCTCGCTCCTGTGGCGCGCGAAGGGGATGCCTCGTGATTAGCGCCCCTGTTGTCCGCCGCGCCGTCGACTCCGATGCCCCGAAAATCGCCGATCTGCTGGGCGAGCTCGGGTACTCAACCCATCCGAGCTTCATTCTCAGCCGCCTGCAGTTGGTGGGTGGGCGCCCCGACGATGCCGTGTTCGTCGCGGAGTCGGCCGAGGACGTCATCGGCGTCGTCAGCGTGCACGTTTTCCCCGGCTTCCACGCCGACGTGTGGATTGGGCGCATCACCTCGCTCGTGGTCGGCGCACATCACCGCCGTAAAGGCGTGGGTAAACTGCTGCTCGCTGCAGCCGAGTCGTTCGCCGCGCAGCGCCGCTGCAGCCAAATCGAAGTCACCAGCGGCGGTACCCACGAACCCGCCCCGCAGTTCTATGAGAGCAACGGTTACGAGCACCTCGACCAGCATATGGTGAAGTCGCCGCCCTACGTTTAGGCTTTCCGCCAATTGGGAACGGGCGATGCGGCGGTCCGGCAGGTCCGCTCGCTTTCCGTTTCCCGGGAGTCTCTTTGTTGCATGACCGCTGATTCCGGCGACGGCATCGCGTCCTCGCTCCACGATCGTTTGCAAGCGGTTGAAGACGAGCTTCGCACGCCGTGGACGCTGCTGACGGCGGCTCTCGACGAACTTGCCGGAACGATCGTCGACGTGGATGGCCGCGCCGCGATCGAGCTTGCGCGCCGCACCGCGTTGCGCTTGCAGCAGGTTGCGGAGGCGTTTTTTGCCGGCACCACCGTCCCCGACGCGCCGGCGTCCGGATCGGCCGTGACCGGCGATGCGCCGGAAGCCGGTACCCGCCTGCGGGTGCTGATCGCCGACGACAACGCCGACTTGCGTGCGTATCTCGCTACGATGCTGGCGGCGAAGTATGCGGTCGACACGGTCAGCGACGGCGCCGCGCTCGTCGCCGCGGCGCGCACGCACCGGCCCGACGTGATCGTGAGCGATGCGCGGATGCCGTTTATCGACGGCTTCGAAGCGGCGCGCATGTTGCGAGAAGACCCGCGCACGGCGGACATTCCGATCGTCTTACTTTCAGGCAAGGGCGGCGACGAGGCCGCAGATGCCGCCATCGACGTCGGCATCGATGACTATCTCGTCAAACCGTTCACGGTTGCCGAACTGATCGCGCGCGTCGACGCGCTCGCGCGGCGGCGCTCGGCGTTTCGCGAAACGGCCGACGCGGTGGCGAGCGCCGACGTGCGTACGTGGCGTCTGCTCGCCGCTGCGGCAGAACGTTTTGTCGGGATCACGCGACCGGGCCGTACGCTCGACGCGCTCGGCGACATCATCGTGCCCGCGCTCGGCGATTGGTACTTGGCCTACTTCCGCGACGGCGATGCGATCCAACTCAAGAGCGTCGTACATCGTCAACCGGCGAAGCGCGATTTCGCCTGGATGCTCGAGCGCGAATATCCGCACTCAATGAGTGACGGCTCACCGATCGCGCGCGCGATCGCGACCGGCGAAACCGAGTATGTGCCGGAGATTACGCCCGCCCTGATCGCATCGTTCGCCTGCGCACCGCGCCACATGGCCATTCTCGACGCGCTGCAATTCCGTTCGGCGGCCGTCATTCCGTTCGTCATCGCCGGCGATGTTCGCGGTGCGATTCTGGTCCTGGGTGCGGAAACGCGACCGCATCTGCAGTCCGCCGACGTCGCCGTCTTAGAGCGCATCATCGATCGCGCGGCGATGGCGTATCACGCCGCGGCGCTCGCCGAACGCGAACCCAGCGTAACGAGCGGATTGCAGCGCGCGCTCTTACCGGGATCGCTGCCGGCCGTCGAGGGGCTCACGCTTTCGGTCGCCTATGCGCCGGCCGCCCGCGAAGAACAGATCGGCGGCGATTGGTATGACGCCATGGCGCTGCCCGACGGACGCATCTTGCTCTCGATCGGCGATGTCGTCGGCCACGGCCTCGATGCGTCGGTCGCGATGTCGGCATTGCGCGCCGCAATCCGCTCGTCGGCACGTGACGATCCGCGCCCGAGTGCGATCCTCACGCGCGTGAACGGCGTACTGGCCCGCGCGCACAACGAAGGTTTGGCCTCTGCACTCGTGGCCATACTCGAACCGCTCTCGCTCGACGTGACGCTCGCATCGGCGGGCCACGCCGGGCCCGCAATTGCCGATCCGCGGGGGGAAATCACACATCCCGCCGTCACCGGCTGCCTCCTCGGCGCGGACGCGAACGCGCAGTATGCAGACGTCGAGTTCCGGCTCGAACCCGGTTCGTCGATGCTGCTCTACACCAACGGTTTGCTCAAAAGCGGCGACACCGGTACGGCGCCGGCGCGTTTGGAAGCCGCACTGCTTGCATCGGCCTCTGCCGGTGACGATGTTGCGGGCGCCGTCTACCGCATGCTGCTCGGGGATGAAGCCCCGCTCGACGACGTCGCACTCCTCGCCGTTACGGCATCCGCAACGCTGGATCGCTTGGATCTCACGCTGCCGGCCGAACCGGCTAACGCCGGCCGCGCGCGCACGGCGATCGCCCGGTTTCTCAACGGCGCCGGCATGGCCGACCGCGTCGGCGATCTCCTCGTTGCGGCGGGCGAGGCGATCGGAAACGCGATCGAACACGCCTACCAGGGCGCACCCGGCGCGCTGCGCGTGCGCGGGCGGGCGACGATCGATGCGGTGACCGTAGAGATCCGGGACTTCGGTTCGTGGCACAGCGACGTTGCCGTTGAGGGCCGCGGCTTCGGCTTACCCCTGATGCGCGCGTTTGCCGACGCAGTGGAAGTCGAACGCACGCCGTTCGGTACGCGCGTCGAACTTCAAGCGAACCGCGCGTCAGTGAAAGACGCCCGCGCGGGCGTCGAAGAACCCGCGTAGCGCCGCGGCGGTCTCAACCGGCGCTTCTTCCATCAGGAAATGCCCGCTGCGAATCGGCATCGTGGTGAGATCGGTGGCCCAACGCTCCCATAGTTTCGGAAAATGCGGAGAACGCTTGCCGTCGTGCCCGGCGCCCCAGAGCACGAGCAGCGGCGCTTCGATCTTTTTCCCGCCGTCGCGATCGGCGCGGTCGGCTTCGAGATCGCACGTGTATCCGGCACGATAGTCTTCGCACGCCGCGTGCACGGCGCCGGGCCGCGCGAAAGCTTTGCAATACGCGTCGAGCGCCGCCTCATCCGTGGCGCTGCGATCTTCGAGCCACGCGCCGATTTGCTGGGCGCAGTACCACTCGGGATCGCTGCCGATCAAGCGTTCCGGCAGCGGCGCCGGCTGCGCGAGAAATTGCCAGTGATACGCGCTGTAGGCGCGCCGGTAATCCATCGCTTCCCAGTTCTCGAGCGTGGGAACGATGTCGAGCGTTGCGATCGCCGCGCCGCGTTCGGGCGCATCGAGTGCGAGGCGGTAAGCAACGCGGCCGCCGCGATCGTGGCCGGCGAGAAAGAAGCGGCCGTAACCGAGCGCGGCCATCAGCGCAACGACATCGCGCGCCATCACGCGCTTGCTGTAGTTGAAGTGGGCGTCGTCCGATGCGACGATTTCGCTTGCGCCGTAACCGCGCAGGTCGGGCAGGACGACGGTGTAACGTTCGGCGAGCGCCGGCGCGACCTTACGCCACGTGAGGTGTGACCGCGGATAGCCGTGCAGGCAGACGAGCGGCGGACCCGCGCCGCCGATCGCGACGTTGAGTTCCACCTCGCCCGTGGCGATGCGCCGTTCGCTGAATCCGTCGATCATGTACCGGAACTATCGCATCGTTCGTCGCATGCCTGCCGGGATGGATGCGGACGCAGCGCTCGCGTATGCCGAACGGCACGCCCTCCACGCTCTCCTGATCGAGGTAGGCGGCGCGACCGTCCTCGAGCACTACGCGAACGGCTACGACGCGGCGAAGCCGCATGCGCTCTACAGCGGCACGAAGAGCTTCTGGGGTGTCACCGCTGCGGCGGCGCACGACGACGGACTGCTCGATCTCGATGAACGCGTCGCGCAGACGATACCGGAATGGACGGCCGACGAACGCCACGCGCGCGTCACGCTGCGCGAACTGCTCGCGCTGACGAGCGGCATCGGCTTCGGCGGCTTGGGCGCGGCGGTGCCGCTGTACGAGAAAGCCATCGCCACGCCGATCAAAGACGAGCCGGGCGAACGCTTCACCTACGGCGGCATTCCGCTTCAGGTATTCGGCGCGGTGCTGGCGCGCAAACTCGAGCCCCGCGGGCTGACGCCGCACGCGTACTTGCGGGAACGTTTGCTCGACCCGATCGGGCTGCACGTCGGTGCGTGGCGCTCGCTCAAAGACGGTACGCAGCCGCTCCCGACCGGTGCGTTTCTCACCGCGCGCGAATGGCTGAAATTCGGCCGGCTCGTACTCGCGCGCGGCGCGTGGCAGGAGAAGCCGCTGGTGCGCGAGGCCTCGCTCGCACCGTGCTTCGAAGGTTCGAGCGCGAACCCGCGCTATGGCCTCGGCTGGTGGTTACGTCCCATTGCCACGCCGCCGGATATCGTGCACGCCAGCGGTTCGGGCGGCCAAGCGATGTACGTCATTCCGTCGGCCGCGGCGATCGTGGTGAAGTTCGGCCAGTCGGCGTCGTACAAACACGACGCCTTCCTCAAACGTTTGCTCGGCTAGACGATCACGGATTATCCCAGTACGCGAAGCCCGCGCCGATGGGCGATGCATACACGGGAATGTAATCGACGACCGTGCCGGGTTTGCCGTCGGCGACGGCGCTAGCAACGATCCAGTTGCGCGTTTCACCCGTGCCGCCGCCGTAACCGAGCACCATGCCGGTCCCGCCGCTGGCGAGGTTGACGCTGGCTTTATTCGCCGGATCGAACGGCGGCACGACGCTGTCGAAATACTCCGCCGTCTTGCGCGCATCGCCGGCTTTAATGCCCGCAAGGATGTTGGCATCGAACGTTTCGTCCAGCCACGAATTCGGATAATTCGGCAGATGCCACAAGCCGCCCGAACCGATCACCGCGACGTTGAGGTCGAGCGGAATCCGTTCGATCGCCGCCCGCACCGCGCGGCCGAGTTGATAACAGCGTTTTGCCGTCGGCTGCGGACCGTAGTAGCAGTTCACGAAAAACGGCACGCTCGGAATCTTGTATTCGGGATCGATGTAGTACGACGGCCGCATGAACGCATGGCCCATCCCCTCGTCGGGATCGGGCAGTTCATTGGTGAACGCGAGATCGAAGCCGTCGACCATCAACTCGCGCATGAGCGCGTGCGAAAATTTGGGATGGCTTTGCACCGTTACCCAGTTCTCGGGCGTCTTCTCGCGTTCCGGGCGCTTGGGACCAACCGGTAAACCGACCCACCGTGAAATCTTGTAGCCGGAATACGATTCGCCGGTAAACAGCGAGAGCGCGGGAAAATTTTTGAAGTCGAATTGCTCGAGCTGATCGTCGCCGAAAATCAGCAAGACGTCGGGCTTGGAAGCGGTCAGGCGTTCGCGTAACACGCCGAACGCGGCTTTGATGCGCGCTTCCTTCACGGCGTTCTCAGCCACCGTATCGACCGTCGTCTCGGGCGAGAGCCCGCCGCGCGCGAGTCGCGTCGCTCGGCCCGGTTCCCATTGTTCCGAGGGTGTGAACAAAAACGGGGAGTGCGATGCGGCGATTACCGTACAGACGCGTGCCATGCCGTCCCATAGGACCGGGGGAAGCTGAACTCCTGGCTAGCGCGCGCGAAAACAGCTTGTTAGGTGATCGTTTACGAGCCCGACCGCTTGCATGAACGAATAGACGATCGTCGGACCGACGAAGCGCAGCCCGCGTTTGCGCAAATCTTTGCTGAGCGCTTCGGCGAGCGGGGTCGAAGCCGGAACCTGTGCCATCGTCTTCGGCCGTTCCACCAGCGGCTTGCCGCCGATGAAGCTCCACAGGTACGCATCGAACGAACCGAACTCTTTGGCGATGGCCAGAATCGCCCGCGCGTTCGAGACGGTCGATTCGATCTTGCCGCGATGCCGGATAACGCCCGCGTCGGCGAGGATCGTCTCGATCTTCTTGGGCGTGAAGCGCGCCACGCGTGCGGGATCGAAGCCGGCAAACACCGTGCGATAACGTTCCCGCTTGTTCAACACGGTTTGCCAACTCAAGCCGGCTTGCGCGCCTTCGAGCGTGATGAACTCGAAGAGCACCGCGTCGTCGTGCACGGGTACGCCCCACTCCTTGTCGTGATAGACGGTCATTGCCGGCGAGCCGAGCGCCCAGCCGCAGCGCGCCGGTTCTGCCACTAGGCCGCGATCGTCGGGTAGTCGGTGTAACCTTTCGGGCCGGGCGTGTAGAACGTCGCCATATCCGGCGCATTGAGCGGCTCCCCCGAACGCAGCCGCGCTACAAGATCGGGATTGGCGAGGAACGGTCGTCCGAACGCGATGAGGTCGGCGCGCTTCTCGCGCAACGCGGCCTCCGCGGTCTCGAGTTCGAAACCGCCGGCGAGCACGAACGCGCCGGTAAACGTCTCGCGCATTTGGAGCTTGAACTCCGCTGGAACGGGCGGCGCGCCCATGGCCGAGTGATCGAGCACGTGCATGTACAGCAGGCCGATGTTCGAGAGTTCCCGGGCGAGCGCGAGATATTGCGCATCTTGTTCGGGGTAGTGACCGGTGCCGTTGAAGACGCCGTACGGCGAGAGCCGGATGCCGACGCGATCGGCGCCGATGGCGTCGGCCGTAGCGCGGGCGACGTCGAGCGCGAAACGATTGCGACGCTCGCTGCTGCCGCCGTACGCGTCGTCGCGGTGATTCACGTTTGCGTTCAGGAACTGCTCGATCAAATACCCGTTCGCTCCGTGCAATTCAACCCCGTCGAAGCCCGCTTCGCGCGCCAAACGGGCTGCATGCACGTGCTCGGCGATCGCCGCTTCGATATCGCGCCCGGTCATCATGCGCGCCGGCGTGTAGGGCTGCATGCCGTTCGCGTCGGTATACATCTCGCCGGCCAAGAGTTCGGCGCTTGGTGCTACGACTTCCGCGCCGGCGGGCAGGTTCGCGATCTGGCCGACGCGTCCGGTATGCATGAACTGCACGAAGATCGTACCGCCCAGCGCGTGGACCGCATCGGTGACGCCTTTCCAGCCGCGTACTTGTTCTTGGTTGTAGAGGCCGGGGATACGCGGATAGCCGATCCCGTTGGGCGATGGCGACGTCCCTTCGGTGACGATCAGACCGGCCGACGCACGCTGCGCGTAGTACTCCGCCATGAGCTCGTTAGGTGTATTGGCTTCGAGCGCGCGGCTGCGCGTCATCGGCGACATCACCATCCGGTTTTTGAGGTGCAGCGGACCCAGGTCGAACGGATCAAACAGCATGCGCGTCGCCTAGCAGATGGAATTCCTCGTCGCTGAGGTGGAGCGCCGCGGCGGCAATATTTTCATCGAGATGCGCGATCGAGCCGGTACCCGGAATCGGCAGCATCGCGGGCGAGCGTTTGAGCAGCCACGCAAGCGCGATTTGCAGCGGCGTCGCGCTATGATCGCGAGCGAGTTTCTCGAGCCGTTGCACGTTCATCGGATTCGGGCCGCCGACGGGTGCCCAGGGGAGAAACGCGAGTCCGTCCTTGGTGCACACGTCGAGCACGTCTTCAGACGAGCGGTCTTCGTAGTTGTAGCGGTTCTGCACGGAGACGACGGTGACGATGGCGCGCGCTTGCGCCAACTGCTCGAGACTGACGTTCGAGACGCCGATGTGACGGATCTTCCCGGCGCGCTGCATCTCGGCCAGCGCGCCGACCGATTCCGCATACGGCACCTTCGGATCGTCCCGGTGCAACTGATAGAGATCGATGCAATCGAGGCGCAGGCGTTTCAAGCTGCCTTCGAGCGCCTGCTTCAAATGCACGGGCCGGGCATCGTTGTCCCATTCGTTCGGACCCGACCGCGTGAGGCCGCCCTTCGTCGCAATGACGAGTCCCGCCGCATAGGGCGCGAGCGCTTCGCCGATCAGCTCTTCGCTCACGTCCGGTCCGTACGAATCGGCAGTGTCGATGAAGTTCACGCCGCTCGCGACCGCATGGCGCAGCACGTTCTTCGCAACGTCACGATCGGCAGGCGGACCCCAGATGCCCGTGCCGGTGATGCGCATCGCACCGAAGCCCATCCGGTTCACGGTAAGATCGCCCCCGATGGTCAGGGTGCCGGCCGCCGCGGCGGCGCTGGTGGATGGGGTGCTCATCGTCGTGTGTCTCTCCACTCGTCTTCGAGTATGCCGTAATGACAGAGGTCTTCGAACGTGCCGTCCGGGGACCGGAAGCCGTCTCGCTCCGTGCCTTCCAACGTCAGTCCGTACCGTTCGTACAACGCCCGCGCGCGCGCATTGGCTGCGGTCACGTACAAGAAAACGCGATGGACGCCGCGCTCGCCGAACGCCCACGCGAGCGCACGCCGCAATGCCCACGTTCCGGCACCTTTGCCGGGCAACGCGACAGCGAGCGTGCGCAGCTCCGCAATCCACGCCTCGTCGAGGCTTGCCCGCCACAGCGCCACCCGCTCGCCCGCGTCGTCGAGCACGATGCGCTCGGCGTAGTTCTCGCGGCCCAGTGATGCTCGGACCCCCTGCTCCGTGGGCTGCTGCAAGAACGGGCGCGCGTGCGGGGCGGCATGGAGCGCCACGATCCAAGCGGCATCGTCAGGCGTAGCGTCACGTTCGGTGAAGGTGCTCATCGGGGGGCGGGCACGGAATCGCGGTAGCGAGCATTCGGGCGAAGGCGTAAGAGGCCGTGCGGCACATCGACGGTGCACGTGAACCGGCGCAGTAATTCCATGCCCATCGCGGGGCGGCTGTTCGACGCGCCCCAGGAGCGGAAAATTTCGTACGGCCCGAGCTGCACGCGATCGATCAGTCCCGACACATCGACGTACGATTGCCCAAGGCCGACGCCCTGACGTGCCCGCACTTGATATTTTGCCAAACGGACGATGTCGTCGGAGAGAGCATCGCCCGATCCCGTATCGATGCGTACCCGATGGGTTTGAATCGTCGAGCCGACGGTGAGTTTCGCATCGACGAAGAGCCGGTTGTCGATATCGTAGAGCGGTATTGCCGATCCTGCGCGATCGTCGATAATTGTTTCCGGAAGATAGACCTCCAGCGTCCGTGCGACCGGATCAATCCGTACGATGTACTTCGCGAAAAAGTCCGCCCCGAGAAGTCCGTCGAGATGCCCGGCCATTTCCGGATGATTCAGATCGAGAATCCACGGGTCGGTGACGGTGAGCCGCGCATTGCCGATCGTGAACGTTAGCGGAACCGCATGTTGCATTGTCACGGTGCCTTTGCCGGCGCCGGCCATGCGGTCGGCCGAAATGACGCGCACGCGCAGCGCGTGCGCAACCGCCCGATCGATCACGGTGTGCCGCGCACCCGTGTCGACGACGAACGTAAGCGCGCGCGATTCATACCCGGTGATGTGGACGGAAACCGCCATTAGCCGTTCGCGCGGTTGATACGCAATATGGGCGATGGGCAGCGGAGCGCGGTCGGTAGCTCCTGCGCCGGCCGCAGTGAAGGCCACGAGCGCCGCAATCGTCATCAGACATATTGACCGTGTCATGTAAACATGTATACAATCAAGCGGTGACGCCGTCAAGCACGGGTGCAAAGCGGCACCCGGTCATCAAAGGCACGGCGAATCAGATCGCCGATGTTCTGCGCTCGCAGATCGAGTGCGGTGAACTGCCGCCCGGCAGCACGCTCGTTCAAGCGGAACTCGCCGCTCAATTCGGCCTTAGCCGGATTCCCGTACGTGAAGCGCTGCGCACGCTCGAAGCCGACGGCTATATCGTCTATCTTCCGAACAAGGGCGCAACGGTCGCACTCGCGCTGCCGTCGTCGGACTTGCTCGAGATCGTCGAAATGCGCGAATGCATCGAATCGCGATTGCTCGATCATGCGCTTCCTCGACAATCGCTCGACGACGTTCGCCGCGCGAGCGAAACGCTCGAAGCCATCGGCCGCGCGCGCCGGGGTGATGACGTACGCGGTTTACACCTGCATTTTCACACACTGCTCCTGGCCCCGGCCGGACGCCCGCGCATGCTGGAGACCGTCAATAAATGGCGCCTGCGCTACGATGAACCGGGCGGCGCTCACCTCAGCGACTTCCTGCAGCGCACGGTGGCCGTGCACAAACAGTTGCTGCACGCGTGTAAGCTCCACGACGGCGTCGCGGCGCAGTCCGCGCTTGCCCGAGAGTATGACATCTTTCGAACTTGGCTGTCCGAGCCGGATTAGCGGGGGGCGGCTCCGGCGGCGTGCAACTTCGTTGCGAGTGAACGTTCATGCGCGGATGTGCTTCGCCGCTGCCGTCATCACCGGCTGCTCGCTTACGGCGGCGCCGGCGAGCGAGCTCGTGCGGCTCACGATCCGCTCCGGAACGCCGCAGACGGCACGCGCGTGGGTTGCGGCCCGCGCGGACCGCTATGAAACGAAGTTCGACAAAGCGCTGGTGGTGGACGTCGTCCCGGCCAAGACCAAGATCCGCTTTCGCTGCATCACCAAGGGCTGCGAGTTCCCCGCCTCCGACCAGCCGGATACGGTGGCGCGCGTCGACACGAGTGCCTACGATGTTGCCAGTGTCAAAGGCAAGGCCACGATCAAGCTGACGATTTGGACGGTGACGCCGGAAGATGTCGTCGTCGTCGCCCAGGCGAGCGACGGCAAGGGCCCGCAGGCGCGTTTTCTCCTTAACGAACGCTAGGCGGCGGATTAGATATCAAGCTGCCAGGGATTCCAGATTTCCGTGACTGCATGAGCGGGGCGAAAATTCTTCAAATCGCTGTTGTAAACGTTCACGTTCCGCACGAACCATAACGTCTCGAACGGACGTTCGGCTACCAGGAGCGACGCGATCGTGCCGTAGGCCCGCGCTCGGGTTCGGACGTCGTTCGAAGCGATCGCCTCGTCTTCGGCAGCTTCCACACGCGGATCGCAGAAACGCGAAATGTTCCAGCCCTGCGGCGGAAATTGATCGCAGCGATAGAGGATCGAGTCGTCCGGATCGACGCCGTTATACCAGCGGGTCAGGGCCACGTCCCACTTACCCGTTAACAGGATGCCGCCAGCATTGTAGCTGCCGCCGAAGACCGGCGCCAGATAGTCCTTGATCATGAGATCGACGCCGATTTCGTACCACCACCGCTGCGTGAGGAGCACGCTGCTGGCTGCGGCGACGGTCCCGGTCTGATAGGCCATCGTCAGCGCAAGGCGTCGGCCGTTCTTCCTGCGGATGCCGTCGGCTGCCACGCGCCAACCATCGGCATCCAGGATCGCACGCGCACGGGCGGGATCGTAGGGCGTCAACGGAATCTTCGCATCGCTCCAACCAAGATAGGGCTCCTGATCCCCTTCGCCCGCGATCTGCACGCCATGCGTCACGTTGGCGATTAGGGCTTGCCGATCGGTCGCCAAGACCAGCGCTTGCCGAACCCGCAGATCGGCTAAGATCGGATTCGCCAAGTTGAAGTCGTAAAAGACGTACTGGTTGTCGGGCGTGAGCTCGACGCGGACGCCTTCGATGCGTTGATACGAAGCGATCAGCGACTGGGACGCGCCTAACTCTAGGTCCGCCTCATGTGTCCGGAGCATCGTCAGAATCGTGTTCTCGTTCGGGACGATCTGGTAGTCGACTTCATCGAGTTTCGGCCGGCCTCGCCAGTAGTTTGAATTGGCGACGAAACGGATCTGTTGGCCATGATCCCATTTCACAAACTTGAAGGGTCCCGTACCGATCGGCCGCTCGTTGTATGCGATGCGATTGATATCCGGATAGCGAGCGAGCAGGTGCGCGGGAAGTACGGGATACGTCTCGGCCGACATCGTGAAGAACGTCGCGACGAACGGCGCCCATGGGCGCTTCAAGTGAATGACGATCGTCGCGTCGTCGATTTTATCGATGCGAGTGATCAGCTCGTAGCCGCTACGCGATTGCACCGCGTTCTTTGGATTCATCACGGCGCGGTACGTAAAGATGACGTCGTCAGCACTGAACGGCGCGCCGTCTTGCCACTTGACGCCGCGGCGCAGATGGTAGGTGATCGTTCTGCCATCTGCCGACACCCCGTGGTTGGCAAGCGTCGGAAGAACCGTAGCAAGCTCGGGAACGAAGCGGTTGCCGTCGCTCCAATTGAACAGATATCCGGCCCAGAACATCGAGACGTGCACGTCGGTCTGCGCGTATCCGACGATCGGGTTGAGCGAATCCGGTTCTTCGCTGTCGACGATCCGCAGTACATGCGGTTGCGTCCACGGATGGCGTCCGGTTTCGGCCGACAGTCCCGCTTTCGCGCAACTCGATGTAAGCAGCAGCGCTGCGAGCACAATACCCAGACGACCGAGGTTCACACCCTAGTATAGCCCGCGAAGCTCGTTGTAGCATTGTCCAAAAGAACAAGTTGTTTCGCTTCCGCTGCACCGCAATTGTCCGCCGGAAAAACATCCCGGAAAGTGCTTGCGCGGCGTGCAACGCGCCGCTTATAGTAGCGGAAAAGAGCGTCGCCGAGAAGCGCTTTCACCCGGAGGAAGCCACGTGGATGTCCTCGTCTCCGCCCACCAGGTTCCGACCATCGACGTCGGCGGTCTCAGCTCCGGCAAACGCTCCGATCTCGAAGACGTCGGTCGTCAGATCGGTGCTGCGTCACGATCGATAGGATTCTTTTCGATCGTAAACCACGGCCTCGAACGGAACGTCGCGGAAGTCATCCGCGAAGCCCAACGTTTTTTCGCGATGCCGCTCGAGGCGAAGGAGCGCGTTGCGATAGAAAGCTATTTCTGCGGCTATACGCGGCTTGACCGGGAGAATGGCGAACCGCACGAAGCGTTCGACATCGGCCCGGAGATCTCGGCCGACGACCCGGATCTGCTCGCCGGTAAGTCGATCTTTGCGCCGCGTCGCTGGCCCGATCTAGCGGGCTTTCGCGAGAGCTTGACCGAGTACTACGACCGCGGCGCCGAACTCATCATCCGACTCCATCAGGCGATTGCGGTCGACCTCGGAGCCGACAGCGACTATTTCAAACCGTTCTTTCCCCGCATGGTGAATCTGCGGATGCTGCACTATCCGCCTCATCCCAAAGGACGAGATGGTTGGGGCATTCGGCCGCATACCGATTTCGGAAACCTCACGCTGTTGGCGCAGGACAACCAGGGCCTCGAGTTACGGACCCGGGAAGGGAACTGGATCCCAACCGAAGTGCGAGCGGACGCATTGATGTGCAACATCGGAGACTGCTTGATGCGGTGGAGCAACGATACCTATGTATCTACGCCGCATCGCGTGTTCAACGACACCGGGCGCGATCGGCACTCGGTCGCTCTCTTCGGAGATGTCCACGGCGATGCCGTCGTATCGTGCCTACCGTCGTGTGAAGGTCCGGACCGCCCGGCGAAACACGCGCCGATTCTCTTTGGGGATTTCGCTCGCTCGCGCTTCAAATCGGGCTACGACTGAGCGCCCGCGCCGAAGTCCACGCGCCGCGCGCGGTCTCCGATAAAGATCTGCGACTCAACCGCGGGCGACTCGGCGATGACGTTGCCGCGACGAATCACACATAGGCGGTTGGCTCGCAAACGAATCGCTTCGATCGGGTCGGCCGCTTGCAAGACGACTAGATCGGCATTCTTTCCGACTTCCAACCCGTAGCCGGCTAGACCGAGCGTGCGCGCTCCGTTCGCAGTCACGCTCATAAACGCTCCGCGCATCTCCTCGCGACCGGTCAACTGGCCGACGTGCACGGCCATGTGGGCCACCTCAAGCATATCGTGAGAGCCCAAGCTGTACCATGGATCCATGACGCAGTCGTGGCCGAATGAGACGTTGATACCGATCGCCGCCATTTCGCTGACGCGTGTCATCCCGCGACGCTTCGGATACGTGTCGTGACGTCCTTGGATTACGATGTTGATCAGCGGGTTGGCGACGGCGTGCACACCAGCCTCGAGCATCAGCGGCAGCAGCTTGCTAACATAATAGTTGTCCATACTATGCATCGAGGTGAGGTGAGATCCCGTTACGCGCCCGTGAAGGCCAAGCCGCATCGTTTCGGCCGCCAGCGTCTCAACGTGCCGGGAAAGGGGGTCATCGGTCTCGTCGCAGTGCATGTCTACGAGCAATCCACGCTTCGCGGCGATTTCGCACAGTTCGCGGACCGACGCCGCGCCGTCCGCCATCGTACGCTCGAAGTGGGGAATTCCGCCGACGACGTCTACGCCGCGGTCGAGCGCTCGCAACAAATTGACGCGCGCGCTGGCATCGCGCAGAAATCCGTCTTGTGGAAATGCGACGAGTTGCAGATCGATGTACGGCGCCATCGTTTCCCGGACGTCGAGCAACGCATCGACCGCCAGTAGCCGGTCATCGCAAATATCGACGTGCGTGCGAATCGCGAGGTTTCCGCGCGCTATCGCCCAGCGGCAGAGCTCCAGCGCCCGTTCGCGAACGTCTTCCGCCGTCAAAAGCGGCTTCTGTTCGGCCCAGATCGCGATGCCTTCGAGCAACGTACCTGATTCATTGAAACGCGGCCGGCCGACGCTGAGCGTCGCATCCATGTGAAAGTGGCTATCGACGAACGGAGGCGTCACTAGCCGACCGCGCGCGTCGATTTCGCGAGCCGCGGGTGCCGCGAGTTGCGGAGCGATCTCGACGATCTTCCCGCCGATGACGCCGATGTCATACCCGTTGCGCCCATCTGGAAGGTTCGCTCCGCGCACGACCAAGTCGAGCATCGCTATGCTCGCGCGATGAGGGTGCTGTTGAGCCGGCCGCGCAGATAATCGCCGGCAAATACCGGTTCGAATAGTGGCCGTTCGCTGTTGTTCGCGCCCCGCAGGCACGCGACTTCGGTCTCGTTGTTTGGTTCGCAGAAAAAGGCGATCGAGAAGCGCGAGCGCCCGATGCTTGCGTCGGTCGGAATCGCAACGCGATGCTGCGTCGAACGAAATTCGAGATTGGTCCATTGTTGCATCAAATCGCCGATGTTGATCAGGACCGTGCCGGGAATCGAGGGAGCGCGCAACCACCGCCCATCCGCGGAGAGGACCTCGAGTCCGCCGCTCGGATCCTGAAAGAGCAAGGTCATGGTGCCAAAATCCGTGTGCGAGCCGACACGCATTTGACCGTCGAGCGCGGCGGTCGTAACCGGCGGATAGTGCAGCAACCGCAGCGTGCTGTTTTTGCCATGGCGGGTCACAAAGTACGTTTCCGGCAGTTCGAAACCGATAGCGAAAGCCCGGAGTACGTCGTTTGCGACGCTCGCGCAGAGCGTGTGAAATGAGCCGAAAGCTTCAACGAACGGCATGATCGTTTCCGGTACGCTCGCATCGTCCGTGGTGCGAGGAAAGGCCACGCGAATGTACCCCTCTCGCTGAAAAATGTCGAATGCTTCCTTGATATCGCTCGGCGCCTGCGCGTCTTCATGCTCCCGGCCCCGCGGCACGTAACCGCACTCCAAGTCGGCGTTTACGCGGTGCGCCTCAAACAGCGCGTCCTTCTGCGCTTCCGGAAGATTGAAGAATGCGCTCGATTGCGCGAACATGCGATCGACGTACTCTTGCGAGATCCCGGTCCCAGACAAGTAAATGAAGCCCAGCTTTGCGCTCACGTCGCGAATCCGGAGCGCGATTTCGCTTTTCCGGCTCGAACTCTTAGCGCTAAAGCCGGCGAAATCGATAACGGGAATTTCGGATTCCACACTCATAGAAGCTCCTTATAGGCCATCGTCGCCGAAGCGGCGCGCGGCATTCGCCAAACGAGATAGGCTCCAGCCGCAGCAAAGAATCCGACCAAATAGCCGATGTCGGTGCCGCCCAACATCTTTGCCACTGGACCCGTGTACGCCGATGTCGACGAAAATAGCAGGATCGTCAGTAACGTGACGACGACGAAGATCGTGGCACCCGCTCCCCAGCCACGAGCATATGGCGTGTCGCCGCTACGGTGAAGCCACCAGTCTGCGAGAACGATTCCGACCCACGGTGAAATCCAGTAAACGAGCACGACGAGATAGTTTGAGTAAAGGCTCGCAAATTGTCCGGCGCCGACGACCGCAAGCAGAAAGCCGAGACCGGCCGTGACGATGGCGGAAACCCACCGCGGTAGCTTCACGCCCGCCGAGATAAGACTATAGGCGGCAGTATTGTCGTTCTGCGAATTTACGGCAACGGACGAGATCGCGAGTGCGAAGAGGCCGAGCGGGGCAAAGCCGCCGGTGAGGTCGGTGATACTCTTGATGAGTGCGGTTGGAGACGTGTCGGGAATCTTGCTGGCGGTGAGAAAGCCGCACAGTTCGATCGCGATGCCCGAAACGATCATCCCAAGGAAACTCAAGCCGAAGATCTTGTGCGATGGCGTCGCCTTCGGTAGGTATCGCGTGTAATCGGCGGCATACGGCGCCCAGCCGAGGTTGTAGCTCGCGATCAGCGAGACGGCGAGTAGAAAAGTCGCGAGTGTTGCCGGCTGCGCCGGAGGCGATATGCTGCCGCCCTTCGCGACGGCCATTGCCCCGACGATTCCGAAAATCACCAAGAGCGCATATCCCAAATACTTCTGCAGCAGTTGCACGACGTCGTGTCCGTACATACTAGCGATCAGTTGGAGCGTCGCTAAGAACGCAAGCGCAGCCCAGAATGGCGCGGAGAATCCGCTCATCGCGACGAGCGCGACTAAGGCAATGGTCGATGGAACGTTGTTGACGGCGTCCCAACCCACGCAACACAACCAGTTGATCAATGACGGAAGCCGCGTGCCCGCTTGGCCGAACGCGAAGCGAGAGTCCTCCATCTGCGTCAGGCCGGTCTTCGGACCCATCACCGCGCAGAACGCAACGGGGATCGAGCCCAGGACATTTCCGACTAGGATCGCTGCCAGCCCCCACCAGAAGCCCAAACCCAGCGCTGCGGCAAGGACGCCGATCACCCAACCCGATGAGCCGAGGTTCCGCGAGAAGTGGCTCCAGAACACATGCTCGAGCGGCATCGACTGATGCTCTGCGCTGACACCCTGCGCGACTACGGACGCTCCGCTCTCCTCAACCCGTAATTTCATCGGCACCTTACACCGTCTCGACGCCGGTCGCGAGTGGCCTCTGGTAGGTTTCTGCCAATCTGCGCGCGAGGTAGTCGGCATAGTCGATCGGTGCATACTTCGGCGGGCGCTCGACCGAGCTGCATTGCGGCAGGCACTCGATCGTGGCGTCACCGTTCGGATCTCCAAAGAACGCCACCGAGTAACGCTCGCGACCGGATCTATTTACCACACGATGCGGGGTCGAGATATAGGTGTCGTTGCTCCAGCGCATCAAAGCATCGCCGATATTGCATACGAGCGCGCCGGTAACCGGCGGAACGGCGACCCAGTGACCGTCGCGCGATTGGACTTCAAGTCCGCCGGCGTCGTCTTGCATGAGCAGTGTGATGTTGCCGTAGTCCGTGTGCGGCGCAGCTCCATAAAGAACGTCATCGAAATGGCCCCGATGCGGCGGGTAATGCAGCAGACGCAGCACGCCCAGCGTGCGATCGAGTTTCGCGTCGAAGAAATTAGGTTCGACGCCAAGATCGATCGCAACCGCGCGGTGCAGCGCGACGCAAAGGGCGTGCGCAGCAGTAAAGTACGTCAGCAACGTTTCGCGGAACTCCGCGGCATCGGGCCAAAGATTTAGTCCATGGAATGGCTTACCCGCAATCACATCGGGATCGTCGGGTGCGAGGTCGCGACCCATGTTATAGGATTCTTTGAGATCGCCCGGACGGTCGGGATGGAGCTGCTCGGCGCCCATCGGTGAAAAACCATAGAATTGCGGGGAGTGTTCGAATGAGATGCGCTCCTTCGCCGCTTCGGGCAAGGCGAAAAACGCACGGGACACGCGGAGCACGTCAGCGCAGAGGCCCGGCGGGATGCCATGATTGACGACCGTGAAAAACCCGATCTGCCGCGCGGCTGCTCCTATTTCACGCGCGAGCGACGCGAGCTCGGCCGATCCGCACCGGGCCGGCGAGAGATCGATGACCGGGATCTCAGACCTGTGTGACTGCACGATGGTCGTCCCTCAGCGTCCGAGATGGTAACGCAGTTGAATTCGCACGGTACGTGGAGGCGCGGGGACATACGTCGACGGTTCCGAGGTTAAGCCACTTCCCGAACCGGCGATCAACGGCACGCCCTGGCCGAAGTACGGCAGGTTGTAGAAGTTATTCGTATTGAGCAGGTTCTGAAATGCGATTTGGAACTCCAGCGATCGCGTGATCGGCTTACGTACGGTGGCATCGACCTGTGCGAACGGCGGCTGAAGGTAACTGTTGTTTACGCCTTCGTAGTCGACGCCGAGGGACGCGAACGTCCCGTTGTGCCAGGTATAGCTGAACTGGCCGTACCCTTTGAGATACGGAATGCAGACCGGGTTGTCTGGATACACCTGGCCGTTTCCGCAAATTTGAACGGCATTGGCCGGCAGCGCCGGGCCATTCGCATACACAGAGGGCGGAATGCCGTTGACGATTGCCCGTTCGGCCGTGGCCGAGAGGTTGAACCCGAACCCAACGGGCGGCGCGTACGCGAATTTCAGCGTCGCCAATTGCAAACGGAGTTGCGCGACGTTGATGGGCTCCGTGACCGTCGTATTCGGAGTAGCCGAAGCAAATGTCAGCGGTTCGAAGACGTCGTGAATCGTGGTGTCCTGGATATCGAGGCCGGCCGTCATGTCCCGACGGAGCCGTGTTTCGGCGCCGAGGTCGAACGCGACGCTGCGCTCGGGATTCAAGTACGGGTTCTTCTGCAACAGATATGCCTGATAGTTCGACGATGCGGCCGGCGGCTGATACGACGGCAGCCCGCTGACCTGTCCGGCAAACGGGAAGGTTTCCGACGTCCCGTACGAGAGCCGATACGACACGTTGCGGCCCGGGCGAAACACGAGCGCGAGATGCGGATCGAAGCGCGCCAGGGTTCGTGTAATGCCGACCAAATAGGCCTGTTGCGTCGTTTGGTCGATCACGGCTTGCGACCCAAGCAGTTTCCATATCGTGTTGTACAAGCCGGCGCTCAACGAGAGATTCCGCGTCGCGGCGACCTCGCCGGTCAACGAGAACGTCGTATAGCGTTCGGTCGTGTCGGGTACCGCAATGTTTGCCGGAGAGCTGTAATACGCGAACGTGTCGGTCGCGTGCGTGTCGTACGTGAAGTTGAGATACCCGTCGCCCATCGGATGAATGAACGACGCCGTTCCCCCGTAGAGCTTGTCGATTTCGTACTGGACGAACGGCACCTGAAAGCATTCTTCTTGCCCGTTCGTAACGACGATCGTATTGATGGGACTATTGACCTGGTGGTAGCCGTATGGGTTGAAGCCGACGGTGCATAACTGCTCGAAGGCATTCCCGCCGCCGGGCAGACTATTTCCGCCGTTGGGGATCGGCGTGCCGGGCGATATCGATGGCACCGTACCGACGGGCGAATAGAATTGAGCATAGCCTCCCTCGCCGACGCCCGCAATATAATCAGGCTGAATGTTCGAGGCGTACGGTCGAAGCAGCAATGTGTTGTTGCCGATGGTCGTGCGAAACTGTGCGTCGAAGATCGGCTGCATATTGTACACGGCCACACCGGGGTACCACACATACGATGGGATGGACTTGCCGACCAATCCGGCGTTGGCCGGGTTCGTGCATTCCAACGGTTGCGAGGGGAGACATTCGACTACGGTAGTCACACCCTGATAGACCCCGTACGAGATGCCCTGCGGAATGTAGCCGCCTTGAGCACCAACGAACCCCGCCTCAAATGACGTGGCATCGGAAAAATCGTATTTCACCTTGAACAGCTCGCCGCGCTCGAAAAGCGATCCGCTCGCGTCGCCGCAAAATTGGATGATGCCGACGGAAGCCGCCGTATTCGTATTGGCCGGATTGTCCGGCGTAACGGAACAGTGATTGCTCTGGAAATACGGACCGTTGTTGCTGCCGTAACCGAGGCCAAAGACGTAGGACGCACGGCCCACCGAGCCGGTCGTCAAAAGGCTCGAGTACTGCGAGCCATAGTTATCCGTGCCGACCACCAACTCGCCGGTTTGCCGTTTGGTAAATGCCGGTGTGAGGAGATTGACCGTGCCGCCGACGGCGATGTTTGCAAACGGCGTCGTGTTCCCGGGCCCCGACTGCACCTCGGCGCCGCCGACAAGGAACGACGGGAAATATTGACTGAGCCAGACGCCATATTGCCCGAGCGCAACGGGATGGCCGTCAATGAGGGATTGCGTCTCATACGGCTGAGCGCCCCCGACGATAATTGCCGTGTCGGGTTGGCTGCCCATACGTTCGATATTGACGTCCGGCACGTGCTGCAAGACATCTTTGATTTGGGGATTTGCGAGCGAAGCGAACGCCTGCGCGCCGAGAAACGACGTGGTCGCGGAACCCACGTTGATCGAGGAACCGGCCTGGCCGGTCGCCGATACCCGACCGATCGTCCGAAGCGAGCTCAGATCGGGTTGCGCGAGTGCGATCGAGACCGCCTGTGATTGGCCCGCGGCCAGCGTAACGTCTCGCAATGTTGCCGGCAGATATCCGGGTTTGGACACAACCACACGATAGAGTCCCGGCGCGAGCGTTAGCGTAAATGCACCGGCTCCATCGGTCGTCGCAGCGCCGTGAACCGGACCGCTCGCATCGACCCGAGCGTCGGAGACCACTCCCCCTGCCTGCGTGCGAACGATGCCGCTCAACGTCGCTGCACCGTCGCCCGGCGCGCCAGCCTCCGCCGCACCTACCGGCGCACTACTCATGGCTAGATACAAGCCGAGACCAATAGCAAACACACCACAACCATTTCGCATGGCTGAAAGCCAGTTCGAATACACGCACAACTCCAAAAGCCACATGCGAGTGGCACGCCAAGCAACCCGTGCTTGCTACGTTAAGGCGCGCCGTCTGCCGGCGCATTAGCCATTTGGAAGTACGGTCGACCAGCAGATTTACCGCACTTGTTCGAAATCAGTACATTCCCGAAGTCGCGCGCCGCGCGATGCGTCGCGTTGGATAAAACGGGCGGCGCGTAACGCGAGTAGTGGACATTTGTCCAGCATTTCTTGAGGGAACGGCGTGACTGCGCCACGTACGTAGACCGATGGCCGGATCCTCATGAACGTCCAATCGGATATCCCAATTGTCGATTTTGCGGCGTTCACTCACGGGAATGAGACGAGCCGTGTCGCGGTCTCGGCGCGCATCTGTGCCATCGCTCGAACGCTGGGTTTCGTCTATTTGCGCGGCATCGAAATCAAGCAAGCCGACGTCGAACACCTCTTGGCAAGTATGGCCACGTTCTTCGATCTTCCCGCCGCGGCGAAGAAGCCGTTGGTACGCGCGCGCCGCGCAAACGCCGACCTCCGCTGCGGATACGTTCCGCGGGGTCGCGAGCACGAAGACTCGTCAACGCCAAGCGACATCAAGGAAGCCTTCGATCTTTTCCGCGGCGACGGTTACTACCGAGCCGCCTTTGCGTCCGCGCGCAGCGACGAACCGACATTTGCACCGGCCGTACAGGCTCTAGTAGACGACTTCGCCACGTTCCATGCCCGCTGTGCGGCCGTTGCAAACGACGTGCTCCGCACATTTGCGATAAACTTCCGGCTGCCGGAGTCGTATTTCGTCGAACGCCACGGCCAGAACAACATCTTGCGGCTTCTACATTATCCACCAGTATCCGACGCCGTGTTAGCGGGTCAAATGCGAGTTGGATCGCATACGGATTTCGGAACGCTGACCCTGCTTTTCCAGGATCCAACCGCCGGGCTCGAAGTTCTTTCGGCCGGTGGACGTTGGTTAACCGCGCCGTGGATTCCAGGCACTGTGCTGATCAACATCGGTGACCTGATGCAGCAATGGACGAATTGTGATTTCCGCTCGACCCCTCATCGCGTCGATGTCCCGAGCGGAGCGCGCGCGCAGCGCTCGCGATATTCGATCGCGTTCTTCTGCGAACCGAACAGCGAAACCGAGGTCACCTGTCTTCCCTCGGCGCAAAACAGCAACGAACCACTCTTCGCACCCGTCATCGCAGGCGAGCACCTCTCGGCTCGCCTCGATCGTACCTTGATTGAGAAATCTTAACCGCCGAGCTCGGCAAGCAACTGATCGTGTCCGTGGAGAATGTGGCTTCGCATTAGCGCGACCGCGTCATCCGTGCGTCGCTCGCGGAGCGCCTCGATCAGCCGTTCGTGCTCGAGCGCGAGTTCCTCCACCGAACTATAGTGCTGAGTCGTAAGGCGTATCGATAGTTGGAATTCACTCAGTAACGCCGCGTATGCCGACTGCAGCGGTCGATTTCTCGCCAGCGCAACGATGAGCCGGTGAAAGGTAAGATCGGCCTGGATCGCGCTGTTGAGTTCTGATGTCGCAGTCGCACGAAGCGTCCGCACGGCGGCAAGGAGTTGCAGAAAATCGCCCTCGCCGGCGTAGCGCGCGAAACTCCGAACCGCGAGTTCTTCAAGCGCGAGCCGAAAGTCGACGAGTTGTTGAAGGCGTTCCGAGGCCAACGGAGCCACATAGCGACCGCGATTCGGTTCGCTCACGAGCACGCCCTCAAACTCAAGCCGGCTCAGCGCCTCCCGCACCGGACTGCGACTCACGCCCAGCATTCGCGCGATATCAACTTCGACGACGCGATCGCCCGGCCGAAGTGCCCCGGTTGCAAGGCGCTCCCGAATGAGCTGTCCGACACGTTCGCTGGTTGAGCGACGAGTAAATGGGCCCTCTTCACGAACCGGTTTGCTCACGGTTGGGTCGCGAGACGGTCTTCCGCAGCGGCTAAGTCCGTCTTGCCGAGCGCGCGATAGGTCGCGGCGAGCTTCGCGTGGGCGGAGGTAAACCCGGGCTCGAGGCTGATTGCCGTGCGCAGTTCGGCGGCCGCAACGTCGTAACTCTTCTGCGCGTAGTACACGTAACCGAGTCCGCTGTGCGCGTGGGAGTCGCTCGCATCGAAGCCGATAGCCTTCGTGTATTCGTTGATGGCGTCGTCGTACTTCGCGTGCACTAAGTAGATGTTGCCGAGGCCCGTGTGCGCGGCGCCGTACGACGGGTTGATGGCGATGGCGGCACGGTATTCCGCCTCGGCAGCATCGTATTTCTGCTGATCGTAGTACATACCGGCGAGACCGCTGTGCGGCAACGCCATCTTCGGGTCGGCGGCGATTGCCTTGCGATAAGCGTCGATAGCCGCATCCGCGTTGTGCAGCGCGTCGTAGGCGTTTCCGATATTGTTGTACGCGGATGCATCCTTGGAATCGAGCGCTATCGCCGCTTTGTATTCCACGATCGCAGCGTCATATTGTTGATGCTTCTTGTAGATGAGGCCCAAGTTGTAGTGCGGGTACTCATACTTCGGGTCGAGCCCGATTGCCAGTTTGTATTGTGCGATTGCCGCATCGGTGCTGTTCTCGTCATCGTAGACGAGCCCCAAACCGAAGTGCGCTTCGGCATCATTCGGATTCGCGTCCATCGCTTTGTGATACTCGACGGCAGCGTCGACCAGGTTGTGGGCGTTATAGAAGTCGTTGCCGTTCTTTACGTGCAGGGCCGCGTTTTGGGCATCGGCGCCGGGCGCCGCCTTGGCCGCACCGGCGAAATAGAAGTCGCCGTCGATCGGCGAGCTATCGAACCACGGCTGCTGGGCTTTTTTCGTGTCCAGCGACACGCGCACGCCGACACGGTTGAACATCTGGAAAATATCGAGTCCCGATTCCGGGATCGTCGCTGCGAGCGCGGCGGCATAGGGACTGTTGGCGCCGGTACCGTCTTGCGCGACGTTGTCGGGCTGCGTTGCGAATGAGATGATCGTGCCTTCGGGGGCCGTCATCCGCGCCAAGCCTTCGAGACTGCCGCCGCGGTTCGTGCCGCCGACGCGGCGGGCGTAGGGGTTGTCGCGGCAGGCATCGAGGATCATCACCTTGAGGCGAACGTTGGCGTCTTCCATCTCCGCAATCGCCAGCGACGCCGAGACCATCTGCACTTCGAGGTCCGACGGCTTGCTCGGGTTCGCTTCGGTCGGGACCAGATAATTCGAACCGTTCACTTGCAAGCCGTGGCCGGCATAGTAGAACACGGCTACGTCGGCGCCCGAACTCTGTTTGCCAAAATCTTGCAGCGCGCGCTCGAACGCCGGCCGGTCGAGATTGAGCAGAGCCTTGCCGCCGACGAGCGTGAAACCGAGTTTCTGCAGCGTCTGGCCGACGAGTTGGGCGTCGTTCTGCGCGTTGCGCAGCTGGTCCCAATACTGATAGTTGCTGTTGCCAATAACGAGCGCGATCGAGCGCGACGCCTGCGCGCGCACCTGCAGCGGAGCGGTACAGAGCAGCAGCAGCGCTGCGAACGCCGCAGCGATGCGGCGTCTATTTTGCGGCAGGCTGCGCACCCGTCGTCCCCGTAGCGGTCTTCACATCCGGCCAGTAGTTCGCGCGAATGCGCGTGGCCAGTGACGTGCGGTCGGAGACGGCCATATCGTCGACCTTCTTCTTGAAGTCGACGCCGCTGCTGAGCATCGCCACGATCGGGCTGATGATCGGAAAGACGCTCGAGAGAAACTTGCCGAAATCGAATCCGCCGCGCGTGCCCGCCGTCGACTGACGCTGGGCTTGCGCGGCGGCTTGCACCGCCGCGAGCGAATCATCGAGCGCTTTCGTGTTGGCCAGAATCGTCGCGGCCTGCGCGCGCAGCGCCGCCTCGTTCACCGGGTCCTTGCCTTCGATTTGGAAGGCGAGTGCCGCGAGCAATCCGTTGGCCGAACTGGAGAGCCGCTCGTACTGAATCTCGAAGGCGACGATGTCGGCACTCGGCATGCCGAGGTTCGCACCATATTGGTGCACGATCGAAACGTCACCGGCCGCGAGCCGGCTCGCCTCGATCATGCCGGAGACCAGATCCGTAATCGACTGCGGGCTCGGCAGCGGACTCGGCGCGAGCGCCGTTTGCGCGAACGCCGGTGCGGCCGGCGAGAGCGCCAGCACCGTCACGGCGCCCAAGACGAATGCGCGGCGCTGCACGTCAGAAGAGCGTCTTGATCGCCGACTCGACCACGACGTCGATCAGGATCGGACCGGCGGAGCGATGCGCGTTTTCAAGCGCGGGTACGAGATCGGCCGCGTGCTCGACGCGGCGGCCCTCACAGCCGAAACCCTTTGCGAGCGCGACGAAGTCGACGTGCCCGATGTCGAAGCTCGGCGAGCGCTTCGAGTTGAAGAGTTTGCTGAACGATTTCATCGCGCCATACCCGCCGTTGTTGACGATCACGAACGTGATCGGCAAGTTGTGTTCGACCGCCGTCCACAGGCCTTGAATCCCGTAGTAGCTCGACCCGTCGCCGATAATCGCCACCACGCGCTTACCCGGCGCC
>Ga0182030_10001596_pt1 | contig 46957 bp, 44 predicted proteins | sample 812S3MmetaG_FD_121299 | JGI IMG/M metagenome (GOLD analysis project Ga0182030, IMG submission 121299) | Permafrost microbial communities from Stordalen Mire, Sweden - 812S3M metaG (Illumina Assembly) | ecosystem: Environmental > Terrestrial > Soil > Wetlands > Permafrost | place: Sweden...
AACTTGCATCGAGCCTTAGCAACATCGGGCTCATCAGAATGCGTATGGAAGCCTGGGTTGAAGGGGCAGTAGGAAAAAGATTTTCGTTGACAAAACACCGCCGTCTCATGGAAGGCCACTAGAGTCTGTTTTCAGACAGCCTGATTATTTCCAGCGACTGTCCTTTGCCCAGCGACCTTCACGGAAAGCGTATTGATTGCCTTTCCGGTCCCACCGAGGCGCAACGTAGTGGACTTTCGCGGCCGGAGGCTTCTCCCAGCGCCCGTCGCGCCACACGTGGCGGCCGTTTTCGTACGCCCAATATCCGGCGATCCAGACCTGGTCCGGCGACGGCGGAAGGCCGGGTTTTTCCACTCGCGCGGGCGGCGGAGGCACGGGCGCGTAATATGCGATTTTCGGAGCGCCCGCGAATCCTGCAATAGCGAAAACAAGAGGTAGTAAGAATGTTCTCTTCATATTAACCTACGGAACGACTGAAATTTTTATCTTCGACCCATCCGCTCCACCGAAGTAAACGTGCTGCGTCGCCTTCTGGAAGTCGGTTGCCAGCGCCTTCGGGATGTCCATGAACTTCTGCGGATTCCGGTCCGTCAATGGGAACCAGGAGCTTTGGATCTGCACCATGATGCAATGCCCTTCGCGGAATGTGTGCGCCACATCCGGCAGATGGAACGTGATGCGCTCCGGCTTGCCCGGCTCAAACGCCACTGGCTTCTCGAAGCTCTTGCGGAATTTCCCCCGGAACGGCTCGCCGCGGATGAGCTGCTGATAGCCGCCCATCGGCACGAGCGGCGCAGCCGCCGGCTGACCTACCGGCGTCGCGACTGGAGCGGGCGCGTCGTAGTTCGGATAATCGCCCGGATAAACGTCGATGATTTTCACGACAAAGTCGGAATCCGTACCGGTGGTCGAGACTTTCAAGTCGACCGTGATCGGCCCAAATATTGTCACGTCGTGATCGAGCGGTTCCGTCTTGTAGACCAGAACATCGGGGCGCATCGAAGCAAATCGCTGGTCCTCCGTCATGTACGTATTGAGGACCGTGGTCGGGATCACGCGACCAATATAAGGAACCGGCTTGGCGGGATCAGCCACGTACTCATCGAACCCCGCCACCGCGGGCTGCTTCCAGGACAGCTTGCCTTTCGCGTCGAGAAAAATCGCTGACGGCGAAGATTCCTTGGGAGGCCATGTGTCGAACTTCCGCCACTCATTTGCCCCCGTCTGAAAAACGTAGGCCTTGGGAAATTTTCCGTCGCCGCGGCCCTTCAGGTAATACAGAAAGAACGGAAATTCGATATGTTCGCGATAATACTGGCCGGTGTTCGATCCAAAGGTGACGTTGCCCAGCCGGTCGCCATTGCCGCGCGCGAAGCCTCCGTGGTTCCACGGACCCATCACCAGCATGTTGGTCGCGGGCGGATTATTTTTCTCCATGAACTCGAACTGGCGCAGCAGGCCCTGCGGATCCTCCGTGTCATACCAGCCGCCAACCAGCATCACCGCTGGCTTGATGTTTTTGAGATGTTTCCAGATCGCGCGCGATTGCCAGGTTTCATCATAGTTCGGATGATCGATGTTCAACATCCAGAGAGGCTGCTTGCCTTTGAAATATTTTTCGTCGGCGTTGGACAGGCCGCCCATGTTGAGGAAGAATTCGTACCCGTCGGGCGTGCCCCAATCGAGAGGCGTTGGCGCGGGAGGCGGCGGAGCAGGCTCACCTTCGCGCAGGCGGAAGCCCTGGTAGAAACGAAAGCGGTGATTCAACATGAACGCTCCGTTGTGATACACGTCGTCGCCCATGTAGTAATCGGTGACCGGCGCCTGCGGCGAAACCGCGACCAGAGCCGGATGCGCGTCGATCATGCCGGCCGCCGCATAAAAACCCGGTTGCGAAATGCCCCACATCCCGATCTTGCCGGTGTTTCCAGGAACGTTCTTTACCAGCCAGTCGATGGTGTCGTACGTGTCCGACGCTTCGTCGACGTCCTTCGGTCCCTTGTTGGGATTGTGCGGACGAATCAGCACGTATTCGCCTTCGCTCATGAAGCGTCCGCGGACATCCTGATAAACGAAGATGAATTTTTCACGCCCGAACACTTCCGATGGGCCGAGGCTGGCTCGAAATTTATCCGGTCCGTACGGCTGGACGTTGTAGCCGGTTCGCTGCATGATCATCGGGTAGGTCTTCGCGTCAGAAAACACATCTTTCGGAATGTAGACCGACGTGAACAGCTTCCTTCCGTCGCGCATCGGGATCCGGTATTCGAATTTCGAATAATTCTCGCGAACAAATGCCGCTCCGGTGTTTGCGCTCGCCGGCGGGGCGGCCATGGCGGGCGTCTGCGCGGCTGTCGCACCGCGTCCCGCACGACCTTGCGGAAATGCCGCGGTGGCGGCGAATAGGACAATCAGGAATGGCTTCATAGACCCGGACCTCCCGCCGTCGGGCCCGCCGGTGCATGTAACTCGTATCCCGCCGGAGGCTCGCCGCCAAGGAGGTAACGGACAAAATAATCCCAGCGCCGCCGCACCATGTACGGCTCATTGCCAAACCCGTGATTGCGATTCGGCAGCAGAATCAGGTCGAAGTCCTTGTTGGCTTTGATCAATTCGTTCACCACCAGCAGCGTGTTGTACGGCGGAACGTTGTTGTCCATCGTCCCGTGCGCCAGCAGCAGCTTGCCTTTCAGATTTTTTGCCATATTTTGATTGGCCTGGCTGTCGTAGTTGTCGCCGCCGCTCGCCTTCTTCTCAAGCAGGCCCTGCCACTTCTCGCCCCAGTCGTCTTCATATTCGCGATTGTCGTGATTCCCCGCTTCGGAAATTCCAACCTTGAAGAAATCGGGATAGCGGAACATCGCGCCCGCCGTCGCATAGCCGCCGCCGGAATGGCCGTAGATGCCCGCGCGATTGATATCGATCCACGGATACTTCGCCGCCAGCTGCTTCATAGCGGTCACCTGATCGGGCAGAGTGTTGTCGCCCATGTCGCCGTAATACGCCTCATGGAATTTCTTCGACCGCCAGGGCGTGCCCATGCCGTCGATCTCGACGACGATGAACCCGAGTTCGGCCAGCGCCTGCGTATCGCCGCGCACCGCGGAAAAACTGCGGCTCCCCACGCTCCCCGTCTGCGGACCCGGATAAATATGGTTGATAATCGGATATTTTTTCGACGGGTCGAAATTGGTCGGCTTAAACATCAAGCCGTAAATATCGGTCTGCCCGTCGCGGGCTTTTGCCATGAAGGGAATCGCCGGCTTCCATCCCATGGCGACCAGCTTCGAAATGTCCGCCTTCTCCAGATTCGCGAGCAGCTTGCCCGAGGCGTCGCGCAATACGCTGACCTGCGGCGTCTCCGGCGTCGAGTATGTATCGACAAAGTATTTCGCGTCGCCGGATAACGTCACCTCATGATTGGCGTTCTCCGGCGTCAGCAACGCCAGGTTCTTCCCGTCGAAGCCCACGCGATAGAGATGGATAAAGTAAGGATCGCGGCCCTTTTCGCGGCCGACACCGAGGAAGAAAATCGTGCGCGACTTTTCGTCCACATGGATGACTTGCGTGACGTTACCTTCACCCGACGTGATGCGATTCTTCACTTTTCCGGTCGCCGCATCGTACAGATATAGATGCCCCCAGTTGTCGCGCTCGGAAAACCAGATGATCTCGTTCGACGCCGGAAGATAGTGCCAGTTCACGCGGCCGTTTCCGGATTCGAAGAACGTCTCGACGTTTTCCTGGAACACGTCGCGAATCTCGCCCGTCGCCGCATTGGCGATGCGCAACTGCTCCTCGCGATGGCCGCGAGAAGTAGAAACGAACGCCAAGTGCTGGGAATCGTCGCTCCACTGCACGTCGGACCATTCGCCGCCGCGGCAAGCGATGTGATCGCACAGCGTCGAACGGTGCTGGTCGGGTGGCATCTTCAAACGCGTGACCTTCGGACCGTCAATGTCGATGATGACGCGCTGGATCATCGGCACCACCGCGTCGCCCGGCAGAGGATATTTCCACGCCTTCAACTCCGGATGGCCGACTTTCGTGCTCACCAGGTACATTTCGCCGACGCCGCGCTGGTCCTGTTGAAACGTGGCGATTTTCTTCGAATCGGGCGACCACACCAGAATGGCGCGATCACTGGTGGACCATCCGGCGTTATCCGTGGCGTATCCGAAATCCGTCACGGCGTCGGTGGTGAGCTGCGTTTCTTTGTTCGTTCCCGCGTCACGAATCCACAGTTCGTTATCGCGAATAAAGGCGGTGTGTTTTTTGTCCGGGGATTGCGCATCGTTCCGGGCAGGACCAAATCCGCCTCCGCGCCCGCCGCGTCCGCGCCCACCTCCGCCGGTTGCCGCGCCTTGCGAGACACACTCCGCGCCGGCTAGATCGCATTTCCATTTCTTCGATGCCGCGTTGAAGAGCACGAATTGACCGTCGACCTCGATCTCCTGAAAGGGCAACTGATGCGCGGCATAAACCGTGCCCGTCGCCTTCGAGAGCGCGACCGCCAGCTGCGTGTGATCGAACGCCGGGAGGCGCGTGCCGCGCGTCGGATCCACCATCACGAACTCTGCTCCGTCGGCGAGCGTATTGCGATACCAGAAGCGGTCGTCGGGCAACCACGTCGGCCGCACCGTGTTTTGAAACACCAGCGAACTGGCGTTGTAGGTCATGAATTTTTCGGCGTGCGCATAATCGGGGGCCGTAAAGACGCGCTGCGCGCTGGCGATGAAGGCGAGCGGGAAGAGAAGATATTTGTACATACGCAATCCTTTACTTTAGCGTGACGGGCCGATTGCCAATCGGCCGCAGGCTGCCAGCCTGCGCCACAATCACTTCAGTTCTGTTGTTTGTGCGTTCCCGTACAGCACGCCATTAAACAGCAACTTAAATGTGGCGTGCGGTTCGCCTCGAAAGGTTACTTCGGGGCCCATCATCATCACTTTTCCTTCGCCCACTTTCGCCTCGGCGACGGCTGTTCCTCCGTCGAGAAACTCTTGCCCCCAGGCCCAGCCGCTGTCGAGCGTTTGTTTGCCGACGAACGATGCCACCGGCTTCACTCCCGCACCGATGTTGAACACCGGGCTGCTATCGAAAAACACTTCGACGCTTTTCGGCATCCCGTAGGCCAGCGGATTCGTGTTGTCGATCGTGGTGCGCATCAAGGAGCCGGGAATATAAAACTGGTCGCGCGGCAGGGGCTTCTTCGCCGCATCCACCAGGTGGTTCGACACCCGCACGCCCAACAGGTCGGCCATGGTCGTGGAACTGCCGACGGTGACGATCGCTCCGCCGGACTCGACGAATTTCTTAATCTCCGGCATGGTTTTTTCTTCCGTGATGCGGCCGACCGACGCGCGATACTCCTCGGGAATGTTCGTCGGATCGGGCCCTCCGCGCCCTCCACCGCCCGCCCCTCGTCCGGTGTTGCCGCGACGCATGGCGCCGTCGGCGAAGACCAGCACATCGAATTTACTCTTCAGATTTCCCGCGTCGAGCGTAGTCGGATAGACGATCTCGAAGGGAAATTCGTATTGCTCGAACAGCCAGCGAGTCCAACCGGACGGCATCATGCCCCCGTATTGGTCATACAGGCCGATGCGCACCGGCTGGATCTTGAACGCCTGTCCCGTGGGCGCTTTCGCGATGGCGTGAATCGTGATTCCCAACTCGCGCGCGCCACTCTGCAACACGGGCAACGACGAGGACGAAGCGGGAACCCAAATCGTGCCAGTTCCCAAATCCTGACCGTCGGCTGTGAGCGCGGACTGGAGCCAATAAACGTCGGCTTTGCTCTTCAGGAGCCGGTTGATCAACACGAACGAATTGTTGATGCGATGGCTGATCAAATACCCGGCCGGATTCGACGCGCCGATGATCGACCCCGGATCGTTCGGCAGCATCGTGAACTTCAATTTCGTAAACGGCCCGCTGAAATCGTCCATGATGCGGTCGTATTCGACGCCCATCTGCATGGCCAGCGTCCACCCCGCGATGTCGTAAGGAGGCACCGGAGGGCCGCCCGGGTACGCTTCGTCGCGCGGATGGTCCTGCGGTTCGAACATCTCGCGCACCATGGGCCGGAACGCCTGGTTGGTCTTGACAACGTACGATCCGGCGGGATATTTCTTCCCGGCAATAGTGAACGCAGCCGAGGCTTTCATCACGTCCAGCCCGTTCTTCAGCAGCGAGTTTACGAACTTCGTCGTCGTTGGAAAATCCGCCTGATCGGACGGCATGATGTAGCCGCGCGGATCGCGGAAAGCCGGGTCGTGCAGAACCTTCTCGTACAGTTCCGAGGCCACCGCCGCTTCACCGCGTCCTCCCCCCGGCGCATCGCCGCCGGCTGCCGCGACAGCTCCACCGCGGCCCCGACCCGTGGTGGCGGGCATTTTAGCCGCCGCTTCGCGCAGCGCATCGACCCGCTTCGGCGTGATCGTCCAGGTATCTTTGCTCCCGCGCTCAATCGAGTTCGCACCCATACGATAGAAGTTGTACAGCAGCGTCTCCCGATTGCGCGACGCGTAATCGAGAATCGCTCGATCGTTTTCCATCTCGTAATCGATCGACTGGCGGTAATGCCACTCCTGCGGAGCGATCGGCAGCGGAAGATCGCTAATGTAGAGCTGCTTGCTTGGCACTAGAGGAATCGTCATCGGCGTCGGTCCGCCGATGATTTCCGTGATAATCGAAATTGTGTTGTGATACGTGCAGGTGTTTCGAATCCCTCCGTCCCACCAGCCGTCGTAATTGGCCTGCGTGCGCATCCCCGATCCGCCCTTGCCCTGCGCAACCAGCCGTTCGTGCATCGCCGTGCCGACCGCCTGAATTCCCAGCGTGACCAGAGCATCGAGGTTGTGATTCACCGGATCGCGCATCGGGGGAATAAACACCACTTCGCCCGCCGGGCCCGACTGATGGTGGTTGTACATGATCTGTGGATTCCACTCGATAAACAACTGGCGATTCATGTTGGTGGTTTCGGCCATGTTCGAGGTCAGCGAGTCGCGATTATTATCGTGGCCGATGTATTTTTCGTACAGGCGAGGCAGGCCGTTGAGCGTGCGCTTCTTCTCGTCCGGCTCCCGCATGTACCAGTTGGCTACCAGTTCCTGGCCGTCCGGATTCGCCAGAACGGCCAGTATAATGTCGTCGTTCAGGAACCGCATCGTTTCGGGATCGGTGCGGCTGACCATCTGATAAACGATCTCGATTTCCTGCTGTGAGCCGACGGTTTCGGTGGCATGCAAGCCACCGTCGATCCAGACGACCGCTTTCGCCTCGCGGGCCAGCGCCCGGGCGGATTCATCGGTCAGACCTTCCGCGTGCGCGAGGCGCTGCGAGATTTGCCGGTAATGCTCCAGGTTCTTGATGTTCGCCGGCGAAGAGACGACAGCCATCCACTGATGACGGCCCTCGGCCGTGAGACCGATGTCGACCAGCTTCATGCGGTCCGATTCGGACGCGAGTTTTTTCCAGTACGTTTCGAGCTGCGAGTAGCTCGCCATGTGGTAGTCGTCGCCAATATTAAATCCCAGCGCTTGCTTGGGAGTGGTGATTTTGGGGGTTTGTGCGAACAGGGCACCGCCGGTGAGGAGCAGAAGAATCGTGCGGTTCATAATTCCATCTACCTTACACGATTTTGATGTGCGCCTGTCCGCATGCTGACGCATGGCGGTTCGGTAAGAGAACAAGCAGCGAGCATACCGCTTTTACTGAACCGCCATGCGTCAGCATGCGGACAAAAGCGAAACTCCGCTCAAATTTCCGGGTAGAACTCGAAGAACGCGTCCAGCGACTGCTCCAGTTGGGCGCGGATTTCTTTTTCGCCGCCATCGATCAGATGCATGGTGACGTGCGCGGTCTTGCCGTTCTTCAGTTTAATCTCCGCCTCGCCGACGCCTTCAATTTCGTCGGCCGGCAGCAATCGCATGCCGTAAATCAGGGCGAGTTTCGCCATGATTACTGCTTGACGAGAACGTACGTCATGTCGAAATCGCCCTGCGGAGCGGAGATGCTCAGCGCCTGCGTCAGCGTCTTGCCGTCGTCGGAGAGCGAGTACTTCGACGTCAGCTTGACCTCCGTGCCGCCGGCGTCCAGGCTGCTCTTCACCACCAGGACTTTCCCGTCCCACGCCGCCTTGCTCTTTACGTCGTTGCCCATGAGGCTGTTCGTGGTTTCCTTGCCGTCCGTCGAGTACTTGAACATCATGGTTTGGTCGCCCTGCGCTCCGCTCTGCTGCTGCTCAATGGAGAGATCGGGGTCTTTGTGGGTGATCTTACAGGTCATCGATGTGGGCGGAGGCATGGGACCGAACACGCTCTTGTCGGCATCCATTTTCCAGTTGCCGGAAAAGTCGGGTTTGTCTCCGGCCACTGCCATGTTGGCGGCTGCCGCGATCACGAACAGAGTGCTCATCAGCTTCTTCATACTTGTCTCCCTTATTGCTTATCGAACACAAGCGTCAAATCGAACTCGCCTTGCGGCGCCGTTATATGGTTGAGGATGGTCATGGTTTTGCCATCGGTCGAAAGGCTCCAGACCTCGTGAAACTTCAGCTCGCTGCCCTGCATATCGCGGACGCTATCCACCACCAGCTTGTCGCCGTCCCACTTCGCGGAACCCTTGGAACCTTTGTTCTCCATCATCTTGCCGTCGGTCGAGTACTTCAACTCCGTGGTCGCTTCGCCCTGCGCGCCCTTCTGATAAGTCGAAACCTGGAGCGACGGATCGTTGTGATTGATCGTCCGGGTCATCGCCTCCGGCTGCGGCACCGGACCGTAATCCGATTTCGAGAGGTTCAGCTTCCAGACTCCCGTCAGATTGGGAGCGGCCTGCGACGGGGCGGCCAGCAACGCCATGGCGAGCGCGGCAACGACGGTGAAACACTTTTTCATTGAGAAGAATCCTTGTCAGTATGATGCGCGAAACTTCCTAAAAGTATACCAGGACTAAGTTTTTTTAGGTACGGGGGGGCTTGACAAAGCTAGGACTCTCATTAGAATAGGGATAATCTGCTTCTATGCCGGGTTGCGAACACCAACGCACTGAACTCCTGATGCGCCGTGACGGGATCGATTATATGCGATGCCTGGACTGCGATCAGGTCTTCGAAGCCGAAGACCTGGAACAGCTTCCTGCCTTCGACGAAGATGCTATCGAAGAAGAAGCGCCTCGACGGAAACGGGCGTCTTAACCGTCCTCGCCCCCCACTTCGCCGCGAACGATAACTCCATCAGGAAATTTACGATCGTGATTGCGGGGACGAAGGCCATCAGCGGCGTCAGAATGGCGGTCCAGGGCTTTTCGCGCACCATCGAACCGCCGATTGAGCACACCGCCTTGGTCAGCTTCCAAACGTCGCCCGAAACCCCGGCGGCTTGGCTGCGGCCCTGTTTCATCCCTTCCAGAAACTCGCAAGCGGAGCGCGCGCCCGAAACCGACGTGTAGGTCAACCCCAGCGACGCCAGCGTGTGCGCGTCGCTTCCTCCCATGGGGATGCGCCCGGTGCGTTCGGCAAACTCGGCGGCATAGCGGTTGGCGACTTCCAGCATTTGTCCGTTGCGCGTCTCTACGGCCGGAAACGTTGTGGCAAAGTCCTCGAAATCGGCCTCGCTTCTTGGTCCGGTCAGACTCGAAAAGACGTGATTGATGCTGAACAGCAGCCGCTTTTCGTTCAGGAACGCGATCAGCCGGGGCAAGTCGTCACGACGCAGTTGCAAATCGGCGTGGTCGCGCTCCTCGATCCCGTAAACTCCCATGTGCAGGTGCGTCCCGTGTTCGGTCGAGCAGCTTACTTCTTCACTCAGGAAGAAATCGGGGCGATGGCGCAGGGATTCCAGCGCGTCGATGGAATCGTGATCCGTGACCGTCACCAGGTCCATCCCGCGCCGCTTCAGCGTTTCGTAAACCTCTCGCGGATCATTATAGCATTCGCGGCAAATCCGCTTCATGACCGGCACGGTACACATGCCAGAGTGGTGGGTGTGAACATGCAGGTCGCATTTCATGCCCCATTGTTGTCCGCGAAGTGTTACAAAACAGCAGCGGTCAAAAAAACATTTGTTACACAACCTGTTTTTTCGCAAGAAAGCCGAAAAAGTGAGATGGTGGCCCGTTTCGATCATTTCGTTACCGGCAAAAGCCCCCAGGCTGACGCCAGGGGTGATAACCCCGTCCGTAAGGGCGGGGATTTCGCGATCTGCGCACGGGTTACGATATCGCCGAAAAAGGCCACCAGTGCTGTGACCGGAGGACTATTGGCATTTCAGCCATTGCCGCACCAACCCCAAGCTGACGAGGCTGTGTGAAAGGTCAGCTTGGACCGCTCCTGCAGGTCGCGGCTCTATTTCGAACCTTGGAGATTCATCAAGGAGCCGCGACCGGCAGGAGCGGTCAGATCCGCGGCTTCCACACAAGCTCTGAAGCATGGGGCTCCAGGCGTCTCTTCGTCCAATGAAAACAAACTCTTCATCCGCGCTGTTTGGAAACCAACCGGCCTCGTGAGATGCTCTAAAAGGGAAATGGGATTCACGTCACAAAACATACCCCTCCGCATCGTTTCGATCGGAGGCGGCAACGGCCTTTCGACGCTCCTGCGCGGTCTGAAGCGCTACGCGAAAGCGGGCGAAGGAATCCTGGACATCACCGCCGTGGTGACCGTCACCGACGATGGAGGCAGCTCCGGCCGCCTGCGCCGCGATTTCGATGTCCTGCCGCCGGGCGATATCCGCAACTGCATGGTGGCTCTGTCCGAAGATGAAGCTCTGCTGTCGAAGCTGTTTCAATTCCGTTTCCCGGGCGGCCGCGGGTTGAAGGGACACAGTTTCGGCAACCTGTTTCTCACGGCGATGACGCACCTGACCGGCGATTTCAACCAGGCCGTTCGATTCTCGGCCGAGGTGCTGGCCGTGCTCGGGCACATTTATCCCTCCACCGCGGCCAACGTCGTGATTGAAGCGACGATGGCCAACGGCCGGAAAGTCGCGGGCGAATCGCGCATCAGCCGCAGCCGGTCCAGGATTGAAAAAATCGAGATTCATCCGCGCCGCCCGAAACCTTTGGAAGAGACGCTCGAGGCCATCGCCAACGCGGACCTGATCACGCTCGGCCCCGGCTCGCTGTTCACCAGCGTCATTCCGAATTTGCTGGTGGACGGGATTCCGAAGGCCATCGACCAATCGCCGGCGCTGAAGGCGTATTTTGTGAACCTGATGTCGCAGCCCGGGGAGACGACGAATTTTCGCGCCTCCGATCACGTGGAGGCGATCCATCGGCACACCAAACGTCCGATTCTGGAGGTCTGCGTGGTCAACACGAGCGCGATTCGTGGCAAGGTGCTGGACCGTTATCAGGCCAGCGCCGCGCGGCCGGTGGAAAACGATATCGAGAATCTGGAAAATATGGGCCTGAAGGTGATTGCAGCCGATCTCCTCCGTATGTCCGGAAAACGGGTGCAGGAAAAAATCCGCCACGACTCGAGCGTCATCGGCGCCATCGCCTTCGACCTGGCGCGAAAAGGTCATAAAAGGAAATTGAAAAAATGAACCATACGGTAGTGATTCTGGCCGCTGGATTGGGCACGCGAATGCGCTCCAAGCGAGCCAAAGTGCTGCATCGCGCAGGAGGCCTGGCGCTGGTGGAGCAGGTGGTGGAGGCCGCGCGCGCGCTGGCCCCTTACGGACGAATTTTCGTCGTCACCGGGCACCAGGCGGAACTGGTGGAGGCGCTGCTCCAGCCTCTGGGCGTCGGCTTCGTTCGCCAGCAGGGGCAGAAAGGTACCGGCCACGCACTGGCATCGTGCCGCGACGCCGTGCCGCACGATGGCCTGCTGACCGTCCTTTACGGCGATACTCCCCTGTTGACCGCCTCGACCCTGACGCGATTACGCGACATCGAGACCGATTCCAACGCCGCCGCGACGCTGATCACCACGACGCTCGAAGATCCCACCGGGTACGGCAGAATTCTCCAGAACAAAAATGGCGACGTCACCGCCATCGTGGAAGAGAAAGCCTGCACGCCGGAACAGCGGAAGATCAAGCTGATTAATTCCGGCATTTACTGCTTCCGTTCCGAACTTTTGTGGAAGCACATCGGCGAGATCGAACCCAATCCGGCGTCGGGCGAAATCTATCTCACCGACATGGCCGAAATTCTGGCCCGCCACGGCCACCTTGTGCGCCCGATGCATGTGGACGACGCGACGGAACTGCTCGGCATCAACACGCGCGTCGAACTGGCCGCCGCCGATCGCGTCCTGCGCCATCGCAAGAACGAGGAACTGATGCTGTCGGGCGTGACCATCGAACGCCCGGAAACGGTCACCATCGACATGCATGTGCAAGCCGGCACCGACACGATTATCGAACCGTTCGCGCGCCTGCTGGGCGCGACAACCATCGGCGAGGATTGCCGCATCGGGGCCGGGGCGATTCTGGAAAATGCAATTCTGGCGGACGGTGTCGCCGTGGCGCCGTACACGTTAATAAAGGACTCGCGCGTCGATACGGCGGCGCAGGTGGGTCCGTTCGCACGCCTTCGCATGGGCGCGCACGTTGGACGCGACGCGCGCGTCGGCAATTTCGTCGAGTTGAAAAAGACCCATCTCGGCGAGGGCTCGAAGAGCCAGCACCTGGCGTACCTGGGCGATTCGGAGATCGGCGAACGCGTCAACATCGGCGCGGGCACCATCACCTGCAATTACGACGGGCAAAAAAAGCACCGCACCACCATCGGCGCGGACGCCTTCGTCGGCAGCAACTCCACGCTGGTGGCGCCAATCGAAATCGGCGAGAACAGCTATATCGCCGCGGGCAGCGTGATCACGCAAGAGGTTCCGCCCGACACTCTGGCTCTGGGCCGCGCGCGGCAGGTGCTGAAGTCGGAGTGGGTAAAGCAGCGACCGAACCGCCATGCGTAATCACGCGGACGGACAAGTTATTGCTTGGTCTTTTTCTGCGGCGACCGGACGATGATCAATTCCGCCGTTTCGCCATCGTCGGTGGTGACGTAGCGCACGGTCACCTGGACTTTCACTTTCAATTCGCCCTGGCATTTCGTGTCCGGCGTGACGCGGAAACTGCGCTTTTCGGACCTGCCAAGATTCTTTCGCGACACCGTGATTTTTTCCTGAGTCGATTCAATCACGGTGCCGGTAAAGAACGTGTCTTTCTTCGCCTCTGGATCCTGCGGACGCGCCACCGAAAGCGGCGCCACTGCCAGCCACAGAGGAAGAACGACCAAACCCAAAAAGCGCGGCACTGTCATTAGAATACTTGAACTCGATTGAAAGCGTGCCGACTCGATGATGAATGTTATTTCACATTCCTGTCGATCCCTGTGGGAACCGTGAGCTTCGGGAGCGGTCAGCGCCGGATGGTTTTCTACAGCACCAGCACCGGATGATACAAATGCGGCAGACGCGCCTCGCCGATGGCGATCAGGTCCCCTTCCGCGTTCAGCGCCTTGACGAACCGCGAGCCCGTTTGCGGCCGGAACGGAGAAACGCGAAAATCGCGGCCGTTGCGGATCTGCCCGGCCGTGACCGCATCCACCATCTCGCCGGGAAATTCGGGCAGAAGTTCGGAGGCCGGCACCAGAGCCTCCGCCAAACGGCCTTCTTCCGAAAGAGCGCCCAGTTGTTCCAGCGTGCGCGCCGATTCAATTCCAAAATCGCCCGACTGGAGCCTTCGCAGGTCCTTCAAATAGGCGCCGCAGCCCAGCGCCTGGCCCGCGTCGTGCGCGATGCTCCGCAAATACGTTCCGGCGGAACAATGGACGCGTATCGCAGCCTCGCATCCTTCCAGCTTCAAAATTCGCAGCTCGGAGATCTTCACCGGCACCGCCTTCAAATCCACCGGCAGCTGCTTCCGCGCCAGTTCGTACGCCGGCCTGCCGCCGATTTTCTTGGCCGAAACCGGCGGAGGCATCTGCTCGAACTCGCCTCGCGACCCCTCCAGCGCCGCTTCCACCGTCGCGCGATCCAGCGTGACCGCGACTTCAGGCGACGTCGGCTCGCCATCCGCGTCATACGAATCGGTCGAATAGCCGAAGTGAATCACACCCTCGTAAATCTTGTCGTTGCGGGTATAAAATTGCGCCAGTCTTGTGGCCCGCCCGATCACCAGCGGCAAAACTCCGGTGGCCGACGGATCCAGCGTGCCGAGGTGCCCCACCTTGCGCGTTCCCGCGAAGCGCCGCATCTTATTGACCACGTCATGCGAGGTCCAGCCGCGCGGCTTATCGACAATAATGACTCCGTCTAAACAAAGGGCGGCCACGTCATCAGTTAACCACGAGTGAACTGCGCTACGCTGGTTTTTAGACCCTCCAGTGGAAGAAGAAGTTCTCGGCAAAGCTTACGACGGCCGCCTCATGCGGCGTCTGGTCCGGTATCTGAAGCCGTATCGCGGCGCCGTGGCCGTGTCCCTGTTTTTTCTGCTCCTGCAATCCATCGCCCAGGTCGCTGGGCCGTTGCTCACCAAACTGGCGATCGATAAATATCTCGCCAAGCCCGATCGTCCGGTGACTTCGCCTCTCGACGGCTGGCTCGCCCCCGACGTCTGGACCGGACTCGCGCAAATTTCCGCTCTCTACCTCGCCGCGCTGCTCATCGGCTTCGCCTGCGAGTTCGTCGAAACCTATCTGATGCAGCGCACCGGCCAGCTCGCCATGTTCGACCTGCGCCGCGAATTGATGGAGCGGCTCCAAAAACTCGACGTCGCCTATTACGACCGCCATCCAGTGGGTCGCCTGATCACTCGCGTCACCACCGACGTCGACGCTCTGAACGAACTATGGGCTTCCGGCCTGGTAACCATCCTCGGCGACGTTCTGGTGCTCGGCTTCGTCGTCATGGTGATGTTCCGGCTGAGCCCGGGCATGACCGCCTTGCTGTTGGCCGTGCTGCCGTTTGTTGTGCTGGTAACCGCGGTGTTCCGCCGCACGGTGCAGCAGAGCTACCGCCGCATCCGCGTCGCCGTCGCCCGCATCAACACATATCTGCAGGAGCATGTGAACGGAATGGCCGTGCTGCAACTGTTCAATCGCGAGCAGCGCAGCCGCGACGAATTCGCGGCCATCAATCGCGACCATATGGAAGCGTTCAAGGACTCGATTCTCGCCTACGGCTGGTTCTATCCGGCGGTGGAGTTTTTGGGCATGTTGTCACTGGCCATGCTGCTGGCCTATGGAGGCTATCGCAACCGGCAGGGCGTTCTCTCACTCGGCGTCCTCGTCGCGTTCTTTCAATACGGGCTGCGATTTTTCCGCCCCATTCAGGACCTCAGCGAAAAATACAACATCCTGCAATCGGCGATGGCAGCCAGCGAGCGCGTCTTCAAATTGCTCGACACGCCCTCGCAAATCACCTCGCCCGCCGCCCCGCGAGCCTTCCCGGATGGCCCGGTCGCCATCGAATTCGATCACGTCTGGTTCGCCTATCGCGAACAGGACTGGGTCCTCCGCGACGTCAGTTTCCGCATCGATCCGGGCGAAACCATCGCCGTCGTCGGCCACACCGGCGCGGGCAAAACGACGCTCGCGAATCTACTCCTGCGCTTCTACGATATCCAGCGCGGCCACATTCGCGTGATCGGACAAACCGGTTCTGTCGAATTGCGCGAACTCTCTCTCGACGATCTGCGGCGTCACTTTGGAGTTGTCCTGCAAGATCCCTATTTGTTCACCGGCACGGTCGATTCGAACATCCGGCTCGGCACTCCCTGGATCGGCCAACAGGCCGTTGAAGAGGCGTCGGCGCAAGTCAATCTTCTCGAATTCGTCGAATCTCTTCCCGAGAAATTCGAACAGCCGGTGCGCGAGCGCGGCAACGGTTTTTCCACCGGCCAGAAACAATTGATCAGCTTCGCCCGCGCGCTGGCGCACAATCCGCGCTTCCTGATCCTCGACGAAGCGACCTCCAGCGTCGACACCGAAACCGAGTTTCGCGTTCGCGACGCCCTGGCGCGCATGGTCGAAGGACGCACGTCGCTGGTGATCGCGCATCGCCTATCGACCATCCAGCGCGCCGACCGGATTTTCGTCATGCACAAAGGCCAGTTGCGCGAAAGCGGCACGCATCAGGAACTGCTCGCCCTACGCGATGGAATTTACCGCAAGCTGTACGAACTTCAATACAAGGACCAGGAAATATATGGGAAATCTGAGGTTTCCGATCGGCCAATTCTCGTTCCAGCCTCCCAGCACGGCAGTCCAGCGGAAGCAGTGGATCGCTGACCTCGCCGAAGCCCCGGCGAACCTTCGCGCCGCGGTTGCCGGGTTAAGTGAGGCGCAGCTAAACACCCCCTATCGCGACGGAGGCTGGACCGTCCGTCAGGTGATCCATCACGTCCCAGACAGCCATATGAACGCGTACATTCGCTTCAAGCTCGCGCTGACGGAGAATGATCCCATCATCAAACCCTACGACGAAGGGGCCTGGGCCGAACTCTCCGACACGCGCGATACGCCGACAGAAATTTCGCTCACGCTGCTCGAAACCCTCCATGCCCGCTGGGTCCGCTTGATGGAAGCCATGAGCGACGCCGACTTCTTAAAACAGTTCCGTCACCCGGAGCGAGGCGTGGTCACGCTCGAAATGAACTTGGCGCTGTACGCGTGGCACGGCAAGCACCATGTCGCCCATATCACTTCCTTGCGCGAACGAAACAAATGGTGAAGGCGCGCGCCAGAGAACTCGGCATCATCGTCGGAACGCTGCAAACCAGCCCCCTGAACGCCATTACCGATGTGCCCGGCGTTCGCGTCGGCCACGCGACGGTGAACAAGGGCGACAATATTCGCACCGGTGTCACCGCGATTCTGCCGCATCCCGGCAACCTGTTTCGCGAAAAAGTTCCCGGAGCCGTGTTCATCGGCAACGCCTTCGGCAAGCTGGTGGGCTCGACGCAGGTGAACGAACTGGGCGAGATCGAGACGCCCATCTTACTCACCTCCACGCTCAATGTCTTTCGCGTGGCGGACGCGCTGATCGATTACATGCTATCGCTGGACGGCAACGCGCAGGTCCGTTCGATTAATCCGGTGGTCGGCGAAACGAACGACGGTGTGCTCAACGATATTCAAGGACGTCATTCCGGTCACGACGAAGTGTTCGCCGCCTTGCAGGGCGCAAAGTCGGGCGCTGTTGACGAAGGATGCGTGGGCGCCGGCACCGGAACCATCGCCTTCGGATGGAAAGGCGGCATCGGAACATCCTCGCGCAAAGTGGGCGAATACACCGTCGGCGTGCTGGTGCAGTCGAACTTCGGCGGACGTCTAACCATCCTCGGCGTACCGATAGAAAAGCCGCGCACCGTCGCTTCGGCCGATGGTTCAATAATGATGATCGCCGCCACCGACGCGCCGGTCGATTCGCGCAATCTGCACCGCCTCGGCGCGCGCACCATGATGGGCCTCGGCAGAACAGGCGCCGCGGGATCGAACGGTTCGGGCGATTACGCGATCGCCTTTTCGACCTCGCGCAAAATGGAACTACTTTCAAACGACGCCGTTTCCGCCTTGTTTCCCGCCGTGATTGAGGCCACCGAAGAAGCGATCTACAACTCGCTGTTCCGAGCCGAAACCACCACCGGCAACGGACGGACGATAGAAGCCCTCCCCGTCGAATCGACTGTCGACGAACTCCGTAAACACGGCATGATCAAGTAACCCCAACACTCTTCGTGTTGGCGCAATCGCGGAAAAGCCGCCTAAAAAGCGGCTGCCGCCAATATTGGCCGCCCTACACAAACTGAATGCTCCGGCGCTTGCCGGCGATCAATTGAAACTTCACGACCTCAGCGTCCGCGCGACCGTTCGCAACCTTCTGCCCCTTCGGAACCCTCAGCCGATGCTCCCGCGTTTTATCCGACACCAACCCAACCTCGGTCGCACGACCATTCTTCCACGCGATATCGACCGTCACGCCGCCGCGCGCCCGCAGTCCTTTCACCTCACCCGACGGCCACGCCTTCGGAAGCGTAGGCAGAATATTGATCTCCCCTTCGTGACTTTGCAGCAGCATCTCCGCCACCGCCGCCGTGCCGCCGAAATTTCCGTCGATTTGAAAAATCCACGAATTTCCCGCCGGATGGGTGTCGAACAAATTCGGACCCGTGCTGTGATCCAGCAGGCGGCATAATGACTCGTGCGCTTTCTCGCCATCGCACAACCGGGCCCAGAAGTTGATCGCCCAGGCACGGCTCCAGCCCGTGTAAGCGCCGCCCGCCGCCAGCCGGCGTTCCAGCGAAACCCGAGACGCTCTCCACAACTCAGCCGACCGGCGCGGCGTGAACTCGCTCCCGGGAAATAAAGGATACATATGCGACATGTGCCTCTGCCCCGGCGTCGATTCGTCGAAATCCTTCGACCATTCCTGAAGCTGGCCGTGCCTGCCGATCTGATACGCCGGCAGCCGCTCGCGCTTTTGCGCCAATTCGCCGCGAAACACCGCGTCCACGCCAAGAATCTTCGACGCCTCCATGCAGTTGGCAAACAATTCGCGGATCAGCGCGACGTCCATAGTGCATCCGGCGCTGGTCTCCGCGCGTTTCCCATCGGGCGCAAAAAAATCGTTCTCGGTCGAAAACGACGGACACGTCGTCAGCTTCCCGTGCCCGTCCTCAATCAGCCAGTCAAGACAAAATTCCGCCGCCCCCTTCATGACCGGATACGCGCGCTCCAGAAACTTCCGGTCCTCGGTGAACAAATAGTGCTCCCAAACATGCGCGCAGAACCACGGCCCGCTCATCGGCCAGTTCGCCCACGTCGGACTTCCCGCGCCATAATTCCCCACCGGCGCGGACTGCCGCCACAGGTCCACATTGTGATGCGACACCCAGCCCGACGCCCCGTAATTCGCCTTCGCCGTCTCCGCGCCCGTCGCGCTCAGCCCTTCGATCAAGTCGAATAGAGGCTCATGGCATTCCGAGAGGTTGCACGTCTCGGCCGGCCAGTAATTCATCTGGACATTGATGTTCGCCGTCCAGTTGGAACTCCACGGCGGACGCACCTGATCGTTCCAGATACCTTGCAGATTCGCCGGCTGCGATCCGGGACGAGAGCTCGCAATCAGCAGATAGCGCCCGTACTGGAAATACAGCGCCAGCAGCCCCGGATCGTCCGGATTCGCCTGAAACGCCTTCAGCCGCTCATCCGTCGGCAACTCCGGCCGGCCGCGCCCTAAATCGATCGTCACCCGCCGAAACAGCCCTTGATGATCTGTAATGTGATCCGCGCGGACCTGCGCGTAAGTCTTCTTCACCACCGCATCCAGCACGGGCCGGCAATCTACCGGACCATCCGGCATCTGATCGTAGCCGCGATACCCGGTCGCCGCGGCGATGAACAGCGTCACCGCGTCCGCGCCTTCGACGCCACCGTCCACCGGCTTGCCGCCTTCCCGCACTACGCGGACGCGACACTCGAAGCGCATGCCGTGGCCTTCCTCGTCGTCGTAAACAATGGGATTCGCAGTCCGAAAATAATTCGGGTCGACATGCCCCGGAGACTTGGCTGTCATACGCAGATCGTCTCCCGTAACCGACGACCGCGACCGCACCGGGCTATCGAGCGTCGCCCGAAACCCGATCTTCCCCGGCTGATCGCATGCCGCCCGCACGACGATCACCTGATCCTTGGCCGAGCAGAAGGCTTCTCTCGTAAAAACCGCTCCGCCCGCGCGATACGTAACGCTGGCAATCGCGGAGTCGAGATCCAGTTCCCGCCGGTAATCCGCCGCTCCTTCGAGACCGTCGAATTTGAGAATGAGATTCCCCAGCGGCTGATACGACTGGTTGTACGGCCCCTGCATCTTTTTCGAGAGCGCGTCCGCCTCGTGATATTTCTCCTCCATCACCAGGCGGCGCACCTCGGGCAGCACCTTCTTCGCGTCGCGATTATTCCACGGCCTCGGCGACCCCGACCACAGGGTGTCTTCGTTCAACGCCAGCCGCTCCATCTCGACGCCCCCGAACACCATCGCCCCCAGCCGTCCATTGCCGACAGGAAGCGCATCGGTCCAGACAGACGCCGGCTGGCGATACCAAAGCTTGAGGTCGTTGGATGTTTCAGCGCCCAGCGCCAGCGCGCCCGATACCGCGGCGATAAACTGCCGCCGTGTGGACTTCATAGCGCCATGATACGCCCACATGGAACCCCGACAGTAATGGAGGGGATGAGTCTACCGCAGCGACACAAACCGCGTGAACGAAGGATTCGGCGCCACGTCGGCAACCTCCGGCGGGCGATTGCGCTTGCGCACACTCGTCACGATCCAGCGGACGCCTTCATACCCGCGCCAGTACACGTTGTTACGCACGATGTCGTTGCGCATGCTCAGAATCTCGCGCCGCAGGAAACGCTGCCCCATCCGCCCGTGCACCGGAAGCGAGTCCATCTCCTCGCTGTCGGTCGAAAGCCGGGGGAAGTCGCAATCGCGCAGCCGAATCACGGCCATCCGTTTATCGGTACTCATCAGGTCGCCGGTGCCATTGCGCGCAACGCCGGGGAGGCTACTCCGCTCCGCCCAATCGAGCGTCTCCACGTACGACGTGTACGCCAAGTCGTAAGCGATCTTGTCCCGCTCCTGATCGATGTTCGGGTCGATCCGGTGCGTCATCGCCGAGCCGTGGTGCATATACGCAAAATCGATGTCGCGGGTCGCCGCGGCGGCCCACACTTCCTGGCCGTTCCACGTCTGCGGCTGCTTCCAGATCCGCACATGGTGGCGCTTCGACATGTCATTGAGACCCTTCTGCCAGGACATGTCCGCTTCTTCGTCGTTCAGAAGCAAATGGGTCATCGGGAACGATTCGCTTCCCCGCCCTTCGACGAACGCCCGGACTCCCTTTAGACGGGAACGCATGTTGCAGGGCGCCGCTTCCGACCATCCCGCGGCAAGGAACGCCGCCTTGATCTGCTCTCTGGTGCCGACGAACATCAGGTTGACCAGGTCCGACGGTTTGCCGTTCGACGGCCTGGTCGTCCGATTCGGCATCATTGCCAGAATCTGGTCCAGCGCATCGCGCTCGGATTCCGCCAGGCGTCGCGGCGCATCTTCCGGCTCATGCTGTGCCCGCGCCGGCAGAGGCTCGGTCAAGGTCAGCGAAAGCTCGGTGCCCGGCTTGAAATAAATCTCCGGTTCAGGAACCTGGATCACCAGCGTCTTGATCGCCCAGACCGCCAGTTCGGCATGGATGTCCATCATCATGGCCATGCGGATGTACCCGCTGACGCGGTAGGCGACGCTGGACGTCATGCGCATGCCGCCGATCTCTCCGCTCTTCTCGACTCTCTCGCGCCCGTTGTCCACCGCGACCACGCGCGCCCCCAGCGGCAGCGTCTCGTCATCCGGCAAAACGATCTCGGTGAATTCGAGCGCCATGGCCGCCGTCTCATGCACCACTCCCAGCCCGACCCGCCGTACCGACTTTACCGTACCGGTGAGAACGCTTCCGGCCGGCAGCAACAGTTCACCTCCGACGCGAACCGGGGCAATCAGTACAGCGCTGACGGGTGAGCCGGCCTTGCTTGCATAAGTACCCACCGTACTCGTCAACCGGACTTCGAGGCGGGTGCCCGCGGGCACTTCGCGGATCGTCAACAACCCGGCCGAACAGAGCAAGTAAGCAAGCAAGCCCATGTAGCACATCATATGCCATATCGGCCCAATCCGCCCTCAAATTTTCTTAATGGAGTTTTGTTAACGTGAAGTCCACCCGCCATCGATCACCACGTCGGAACCCGTAATGAACCCAGCCTCCTCCGAACACAGGTACAGAGCCAGTTTCCCGATCTCCTCCACCTTGCCCCAGCGCCCCAGAGGAATGTTGGAAATGAACTGTTGATTCAACTCCGGATTGGCGATCAACCCCTGGTTCATCTCCGTCGCGAACGGCCCCGGACTGATCGCGACCACCGTAATCCCGTCGCCGGCCAACTCCTGCGCCAGCGCGCGCGTCACCCCCAGAAGTGCCGCCTTGCTCGCCGAATACGCCGTGCGGCCTGGCAGCGACACATGGCTCATCATCGACGCCAGATTGATAACGCGCCCATAGCCTCGCCCCTTCATCATCGGAATAAACGACCGCGTGACCAGAAACACCGACGTCAGATTCGTATCGAGCACCGTGTTCCACTCGTCCAGCGTGTACTCGACCATCGGTTTGCGGATGTTCATCCCGGCGTTGTTGATCAGGATGTCGACGCGCCCGAATCGCTCCCCGACTGCGTGCTCCAGCGCGCGCACCTGTTTTTCATCGGTGACGTCGGCCAGAAACACTGCCGCATCCGCGCCGCATTCGGCTGCCGTCTCGTCCAGCTTCGCCTTGTCGCGACCCACCAGCGCCAGTTTCGCGCCGGCGGCGCCCAGTTCAACCGCCATCGCCCGTCCCAGCCCGCGGCTCGCGCCAGTAATGACGGCGACACGCCCATCCAATGGTTTTGTGCTCATCGATTTAGTTTAATGGGTGGCGCACGCCCCCGGCGCGCCGCGTCGCGACTCCTCGCGATGCATGCTTTGCCGTTAATTCGGGAATCTGCGCGCGAACGTCGCCAACCCGAGCTTGTCGACTGTGTCTTTCGCCTTCACATAGTCTGCCGGGGCCGGCAGTGGGCCGACCAGGACGCGGAAGATCTTCTCGCTCGGCCCGGGAGCGACAAACGCAGCCAGTCCGTGCTTGCGCAATCCTTCGGCGAAGATTATGGAAACACCCTTTTCGACCGCGCCCATCTGGATATAAACGGAACCGTCCTTCGGACTGCCGAATAAAGGCGCTTCGGGCGCAGGCTCCTGGCTTAGCACGATCGGCGGCGGATCCGGCTCGCGAACCACCACAGCGGCGGCAGGCGCGGCCGCCGGAGCTATCTCCGACATCGATTTTCCCGCCAGGTAGGAGATTGCGACGCAAACCATCAGTACGACGGTCCCGACAAACAGCAGGCTGGCGATTTGACGCCTGCCGAGTACGAACTCGAACTCCGCCGCCTCCGCAATGGGTTCCGGCACCACTTCCGAGGGCTCCTCCGCCTTTTCCATATGCTCGTGAAGATCCAAAATGCTGACCATCTTAGGGTTTCTATCGGCGGACCTTAGGATTTCCTACAGCCCCGTCCGTCACGCTCGCCGAGCCGCGACCGCAGGAAGCGGAGTTTAAGCACGCATGGCCGGACACTAGCGGCGTAGTGCGCAGATCGCGAAATCCCCGCCCTGACGGACGGGGTTATAACCCCTGGCGTAAGCCTGGGGACTTTTTCCGGTAAACAGTCCGCTAGCGGGTCTTCTTCTTGGCGACGGACGCCGGCTCCGGCACCCCGTGCAGAATGCGTGCTCGAGCTTCCATCTTGGCCGCGTCCGCCTTCTTGCGCATCTTCTTTAACAGCGCCGCGTACTGATCCAGCGTCTCCGCCAGTTGCGGCGGCGGCGGATCGGCATGGTTCAGCACCGGCTTGCGCGCCGCCACGAAACCGTGCTTGTCGAGGAGCGCAATCGACAGCTTGTAGAGCGATTCCGCTTCCGGGTTATGATTGCGGTCCGCCAACAGCGCGGCCAGCGAATTGAGGCTCGCCACCGTGTCCAGTTCCTTGGCTGTCAGCATTCCCCGGAACAGGGGCTCGGCATCGGTTTGCCGCCCTTGCGCGGCGTAAACCTGCGCCACTTCATTCAGCGTCGCCTGCGTGTCGGCGCTGTTTTCGCCATGCACCTTGGTCCGGATGTATAGCGCCCTTTCGTAGCAGTAGCTGGCTTCCGGATACCGTTTCTGTCCCAGATACAGCTTGCCCAGGTTATCGAGCGTCGCCGCCACCTCCACCGTCGATGGGCCGTATGCGCTCTCGCGGATCGAGAGCGCCCTCCGCCAGGCCGCCTCGGCGTCACTCTGCCGATGCATATTGTCGAACGCGCTTGCAATGCCGTCCAAAGGCGCCAGCAGATCCGCGCTAGTCACGCCCGACGTCCTCTCCAAAATTTTTAGCGCCCGGCCAAACACCGGCTCGGCCGAGGAAAACTGTTTCTGGATCAGCAGCAGTTCGCCCACCATTACCAGTTCCGGAGCCAGTTCCGCCGCATCCGGACCCTTCACCCGCTCCACCACCGCCACCGCCCGCCGCGCGTACTGTTCGGCCTGCGGATATTTTTCCAGTGTCTGGGAAATCCGCGTCAGCTTTTCCAGCGGTCCCACCACCGCCAGATCCTGCTTGCCCTTCGACGTTTCCATGATCTGCAACGACCGCTCATAATAGGACGTCGCCTGCTGATACTTCATCTGCGCGAAGCTCACCCGCCCCAGGTCGTTCATGTCGCTGGCCAGTTCCGGATTGTTGAGCCCCAGCGCGTGCTCCCTCTCCTCCAGCAGCTTCAGATACAGCTTCTCGGCTTCTTCGTAGCGGCTCTGCGCGCAAAGGACCTCGGCCGTGTCGTGCCATTCCTTCGCCTGCTTCGCGTCGAACGGCCCAATTCCGCGGCTCGGCGTAATAATATCGCCCGGCAGGCTGGGCAGATTCGGTTTATTCCCGTCCGCCTTCTGGGCCGTCGATAACCTCGTGCCCATTAAGCCGACCAGGATAAAGAGGGTGATTCTGAACAAGCGGACGCCAGCCGACACGAGTCTCATAGAGGGGTGATCGGCGGAAGGGGCCTTAGAGCGTAGGGCGCCCCCTAAAAATGGTACTCGACAGCCGCCCGTACTCCCCGTAATGCCTCCCCCCATCGATAGCCGCGTTTGGGGGGAACGGCCCTACATTACTACTCGCTCAGGTAGAAGGTAATAGGGCCCCCGCTAAGTCGTTCCTTGAATGGCCCAGACGGCCGATGTCGGAAACAATGATGACATGCAACTTAGACCAACCCATGTGGCTCTGATAACCCTGTTCTGCGCGCAGGCGACCGTATCGGCCAATACCTCCTATAACCTCACTTTTGGTTCTTATTCGAATCAGTCTCTCCAATACACGGGAAATAACTACGTCTCGGGCGACTGGACGGAAATGAATGGCGGCACCTACGGATCCGGCCAACAAATCGTCTGCATGGTGTCGAATGCCACGACAACCAATACTTGCGGAAACCCCGGTCCCGGTTCTTCGCAGCATATTCCCATTTACACGCCCCCGAGCAATTATGCGATCTGGGGAGGCACCAGCACCAGCACTTACTTCGAGGTCGACGGAGATCCCGCGTATGGGGCCCCGATTTACACCGACCTCGACGCCGCCAACGGCGACGCGCTGGTTGTCGGCGACTCCTATACGCTCTCGTTTTACCAGGCGTCGAATGAAGAAACGAATTCCACCCCGACCGCCTACAACGACTACTGGCAGGTCTACATGTCGGCCGGCACGGGCGCCGGTACTTACATTTGCCCGGTCTGCTCCCCGACCGTGGGTTCCGGCACGCTGGTCTTCACATCCCCCGGGATGCAGAACCCAGGGGGGGCGTCCACTCCTTGGATCCAAGTCACTTTCACATTCACCGCCACCAGCACCAACGAAATTCTTGAATTCGTGCCCGACGCCGTTATCGCCAGCGGACCGGAGCCTTCGCCCACGGGTTTCAATCCTCCATTCCTGGACCTTGCCGCCATCACACTCACCCAAAACGCGATCCCGGAACCCGGCACCTGGGCGCTGACGATTCTCGGCATCGGAGGCGCGTGCATAGCCAGCAGGCTGCGCGGCCGCCGGTCGTCGTCCACCGCCGCCATGAACCGCCTCCGACAGAGCTAACGGAAGATAGTAATGTATTTACACCAGCATGATCTATACCAGCGTGTGCTTTCCTTTGCCACCGACCTGGGAAGGCTCTCGCTTTGGCTGGTGCTGCTCTTAATCGTATTTGTGCCGCTCGAAAGGATCTTCGGACACCGCCCCCAGAAGGTGTTCCGCCAGTCGTTCGGAGCGGACGTCTTTTATTATTTCGTCAACGGTATCCTGCCAAAGCTGATGATGCTCATCCCGCTCTCTTTGCTCGCCGCGGGCATGCATCACCTTTATCCGCTCGCGCTCTATTCTTCTGTAGCGGCGATGCCTTTGTGGCTCCGCTTCGCGGCCGCGCTGGTCGTGAACGAAGTCGGCGGCTACTGGGGACACCGCTGGTCGCACGAAATTCCCCTCCTTTGGCGCTTCCACGTCATCCACCACAGCGCCGAGGAGATGGATTGGCTGGTCACCACCAGGTCCCATCCGGTGGACATGTTCTTCACCCACTTCTGCGCTCTTTTCCCGCTCTATGTCACCGGCCTGGCGCAGCCCCTGGCCAGCAAGGCCGACTTCGCGCCCATGGCCGTCACGGCCGTCACCCTGTACTGGGCCTTTTTCATCCACGCGAACGTGAATTGGCGGTTCGGTTTCTTAGAATGGCTCATCTCCACGCCCCACTTCCATCACTGGCACCACACCAACGACAGCCCGCAGGTCCTCGATAAGAATTACGCTGCAACGTTTCCCTGGATGGACAAGTGTTTCGGAACGCTCCACCTGCCCCAGGAATGGCCGGCGAAATATGGTTCTGACACGACCATCGCCCCCGATGTGACCGGCCAGCTTCTCGATCCGCTCACCTTCAGCGACCTCAATCTAGCGGAACCGCCATGCGTAGGCATGCGGACCTCCCTGGCGGATTCGGATACATTGGGTTCATGACCGCTCCATCGCCCGTCGAGTTCCGCCCTTTCCTGCCCGGAGACGAGACTGCCTTTCGTGAGCTGAACGAAGCCTGGATCGCCCGCCACTTCGAAGTCGAGGAAAAAGACCGCGCCTTGTTGAACGACCCGCAAAGCTACATTCTGCGCCCCGGCGGAACCCTGCTGATGGCGACCCAGGACGGCGTCGCGATCGGCACGTGCGCCCTGCTGGCGATGGCCGACGGCTCCTTCGAAGTCGCCAAAATGACCGTCGCGGAGACGCATCGCGGACTCGGCCTGGGCAAAAAACTGCTCGCCTTTGTGATCGAATCGGCGCGCGAAATGGGTGCCCGGCGCCTGTATCTCGAAACGAACAGCAGCCTTCAGAACGCGATTCACGTGTATGAGTCACTGGGCTTCCAGCATCTGCCCCCGGAGCGAATCAAGCCCTCGCCCTACGCGCGGGCCGACGTCTATATGGAGTTGTTGATTAATACTTGACCGACGCCAGATACTGCGGCGGCTTGCGCGCGTTCGTCGCCTGCTCGAAAGCGTAAGCGTACCGGATCAGCTTCACTTCAGTCCGAGGCGATCCGAAAAAGGACAGCCCTACCGGCAGCCCGTAAACCTGAAACGCCGGGACCGTCACATGCGGATATCCCGCGATCGCCGCCGGCGTCGAAGACGTCGCCACCTGGTGATCCCCCAGCACGTAATCGATCGGCCAGGCCGGCGAATCGGTGGGACAGACCATCGCATCCAGCTTGTGCTCGACCATCACCTTGTCGATCCCCTCGCCCTTCGACGCGTGGCTCAATTTCGATTCCAGGTCGCGATACGCCTTCGCCGACAGTGGACCGCGAGTCTCGGCCTTGATAAATAGATCCTGCTCGAAATACATCATCTCGTGGGCGCGATTTTTCTCGTTAAACGAAATCAGGTCGGCCAGCGTCAGCATCTGGCCGCCGCGCGCCGCGAGGTAAGCGTTCAAATCAGCCTTGAACTCCCAGGACATGAGTTCGTTTTCCATGTCGCTGAGCTTCGAAAACGTCGCGATGTTTACCGGATCCACCACTTCCGCGCCCAGTTTCGCGAGCGTGTCGAGCACGTCCGTCATCATCTTGTCGACATAGTCGTTAAAGCCGAAAAGCTGCCGCGCCACGCCCAGGCGCGCGCCTTTCAACCCATTGGAATGGAGCGCCTGCCCGTAACTGGCGCCAGTAAGCGCGCCCAGCAGCAGCGCCGCGTCCGTCACCGTGCGCGTCATCGGACCGGCCGTGTCCTGGCGATGCGAAATCGGAATAATGCCCGCGCCCGGAATCATCCCGATGGTCGGTTTGATGCCCACGAGGCCACACATCGACGACGGCGACACCACGCTGCCATCGGTTTCGGTTCCCACCGCCGCCGCGCAGAGGCTCGCCGCGCACGCCGCTCCCGATCCGGAACTGGAACCCGACGGATTGCGGTCCAGGCAATACGGATTGCGCGTCTGCCCTCCGCGTCCGCTCCATCCGCTGGTGGAATGGCTGGACCGGTAATTCGCCCATTCGCTCAAATTCGTTTTTCCCAGAAGGATGGCGCCCGCGTCGCGGAGGCGGGCGACCAGCGCCGCGTCTTTCGGAGCCGGCGTCCCCGCCAACGCCAGCGATCCGGCGGTAGTCATCATCTTGTCGAAGGTGTCGATATTGTCCTTAATGAGAATTGGCAACCCGTGCAGAGGGCCGCGCGGACCCTTTTGCTTCCGCTCCCGGTCGAGCGCGTCGGCGACGGCGTGGGCGTCGGGGTTCTTCTCGATCACCGAGTTGATTTTCTTATCGACGTCGGCGATGCGCGCGAAGTATTGCTCCACCAGCGCGAACGATGTGAACCGGCCGCTGGTGAGGCCTGCCTGAAGATCAGTCAGCGTCGCCTCTTCGACATCCGGAGTTTCGGCGGAAGCTCGTCCTGCCGTCAAGGCGGCAGCAGCATAAAGAAATTCGCGGCGGGAGGGCATTAAATGGAGCGTATCATCTCAGCAAGAGCGTGCTGCCGTGTGCACGGCCCGCGAGTTGAACGTCGAAGGTCACCAACGTGCATCCGGCAGTCGCGGCGAACGCCGCAAGGTACGCGTCCGTCCACCAATTCGAACCACGCTGCTCCCCGGTGGTCCACGCGCGCCAGTAGTGATCAAGCGCAGTGGGTTCCTCGATCTGCGAGATGCGGCTGTCTTTCAGAAATGAATCGAGCGCGTACCACGCTCGGGCCGGGCTAAAGGCATCCGAGCCGAGTGCCTGCCGATTCGTAAGCAGGCGGAGCAACCCCATCTGCGTGACCCGGCAAAAGAAAACGTTGTCGTCCACGGTATCGAGCCACTCCCTGGCTGAGGGGTTATGGACATGCTCGCCAACCGCGAGAGCGATCCAAACGTTCACGTCAGGCAAGCAAGTCATCGAAATCGAAGTTGCTCAGATCGAGTTTACGGCCGCTCTTCAAATGGAGAATCGGCAGTTTCACCCGGCGATCGGCCTTTTTGCGGTCGATAGTCTTATTCTCAACCTCCCGCTCGACGGCGCGGACCACGAGTTCCTTCATCGTCGAACCCCGCAGCGCCGCGGTGGCCTTTGCTCTCCGGAAGAGTTCATCGGGAATTTCGATCGTCGTGCGCATAAAAACATATTCGCACAAAAGCATACCGGCGGATTACAGGTGCCTGACGCGCGGCGTCCTCCGAATCTCTTTATACTGGGCTTCGTAGCTATGCAAAGCTTCGACATGATGGTCATCGGCTCGGGGCCGGCCGGGCAAAGGGCGGCGATTCAGGCGGCGAAGTCCGGCAGGCGCGTCGCCGTGGTCGAGAGATCCGAAGTGGTGGGTGGCACTTCCGTCAACACCGGAACGATTCCCAGCAAAACCATGCGCGAAGCCGTGATGCATCTTTCCGGCTACAACTACCAGGATATTTACGGCTCCAATTACCGCGTGAAGGAAAAGATCACCATGGCCGATCTCGCCTTCCGCGTGCAGCACGTCATTAAGACCGAAATCGACGTGACGCAAGCACAGCTGTCGCGCAACAACATCGAACTGCTCTTCGGCATGGCGAGTTTCGTCGATCCCAATACCCTGCGCGTGGTGAATTCCCGAGGGGCGCTGGATTACCAGGCGGCGAAAATCGTCATCGCCACCGGAACCAAGCCCGCCGGGTCGTCGAAGGTACCCATCGACGGTCGGCGCATCCTCAACAGCGACCAGATCCTCCAAATGCAGGAGATTCCGAAAACGCTGATCGTGGTGGGCGGAGGCGTCATCGGCGTCGAATACACGTGCATGTTCTGTATTCTCGGCGTGCGCGTGATCCTGGTGGAAAAGCGTCCGCGTTTACTGGAGTTCGCCGATGCGGAAATCGTCGAGGCTCTCTCCTATCATCTGCGCGACCGCCGCGTGACCCTGCGCCTGAATGAAGGCGTGTCCAGCGTGGAGGCAGCCGCCGACGGCTCCGTGGTGGCGAATCTGGAGAGCAAGAAAAAGTTATCGGGCGACGCCCTGCTCTACGCCGTCGGCCGTCAAGGCAACGTCGACGAGTTGAATCTCGAGGCTGCAGGCATCGAGGCCGATTCGCGCGGACGCATTCCGGTCGACGAGAATTTCGTCACCAAAGTCCCGCATATTTACGCCGTCGGCGACGTGATCGGGTTCCCTAGCCTGGCATCGGTCTCGATGGAGCAGGGCCGCATCGCGGCCGCGAACGCCTGCGGGATTCCCGCGCACTCCAATCCCGCCACGTATCCATATGGGATTTACACCATCCCCGAAATTTCGTTCATCGGCAAGACCGAAGAGCAACTGACTGAGGAAGACGTTCCCTACGAAGTGGGCGTCGCGTATTATCGCGAGATTGCGCGCGGCCAGATTCGCGGCGATACCACCGGACGACTGAAGATCATTTTCCACCGCGAAACAAGGGAGTTGCTGGGGGTTCATATCATCGGCGAAGGGGCCAGCGAGTTGGTGCACATCGGCCAGGCGGTTCTGACGCTGGGCGGCAAGATCGATTATTTCGTCGATACGGTGTTCAACTACCCCACGCTCGCCGAATGCTACAAGGCCGCCGCGTTCAACGGGATTAACAAGCTCGCGAGGTTTTAAGAAAATATGCCACGAAGCATTGGAGTGGTTGTCAGCGAACACATCGCCTGGGGCGTCGTCGAAGGCGACTCGGTGGTGGGCGCAATTTCGTTGTATCCGGTGGAAGGCGGCGGCGCCGATCTGCTGCAAGTGATGCCGTCGGACGTGCTGATCGGCAAAATCGCCGACGAAATTAAAGCGCTGGCCGAAGGTGAGCCGGTGGAGGCCATCGGCCTGGCGTTCCCTGGCATCTGCCGCGGCGGCATCATTCAGGAATCGCCCAATCTGCATCAGTTGAAGGGCGCGCCGATGGAGACGTTGATGCGCGCGGCGCTTTTGGAGCGCGGCATAGACGGCCCCAAACTGGCGATTTCCAACGACGCAGACGTGGTGGCGGCCGGCATCGCGGCGAAGCACGGCAAGCTGGATCAACTGGTGCGCGTCTGGACGCTCGGCAACGGCATCGGCTTCGGACGCTACCCGGTGGCCGACGGCGTTTGGGAAGGCGGCCACATCGTGGTCACGCTCGACCCCAACGAAAAATTCTGCGGCTGCGGAGGGCGGGGGCACCTGGAAGGTATCATGGGCCACCGCGCGATGCGGATGCGGTTCCTGGACATGGAGCCGGAGGAGGTTTTCGAGCAGGCGAAAAGCGGGGAAGATCCTCGCTGCGTGGAATTCGCCCTGCTGTGGCACCGCGCGCTCGCGGCGGCGACGGCGTCGAGCATACACATGAGCGGCGCGGGGAAATTTTATATCTCGGGACTGAACGCGCGCTTCGTCAACGTCGGTTTATTGAACCGCTGCGTGCAGGAAATGGTCAAAATGAGCTCCCTGCAGGGCTACGTCTTCGAAGTCGTGCCCAAAAGTGACGACATGGGCCTGGTCGGCGCAGTGGTCAACGCACTCCGCGGCCCAATCGTCTGCACGTAGCGTCTGTCCGCACCTGACGGTCGCGGTTCCCCGGACCGCATTCGGAACCGCCATGCGTGAGCATGCGGACAGTCGGAAAAGCCGCCCTACAACGCCGCGACCTGCACCGATTGCCCGTCCGCCTTCTCCACCTCAATGCGATTCCGCAGCGGCCGCCCATATCCATTCCACTCAATTACGATCTCATCCCCGTCCTCGAGCGTAATTCCTTCGCCAAAACTGAACGCACCCGCGCCCAGAAAATGCACGTGCGCGTCCCCCGCGCGCCGATGCGATTCGTATTTGAAATGATGGTGCTCAATATTGGCGAGCGAATGGCACATCTGCTGGTCGCCAGTGGAAATTTCCTTCGTCCACAAGACCGAACCTCCGCGCTCTATGGTCACTGTGCCGGTCACCAGCGAAAAATCAGGTCCGATGACCAGCTCCGGCCCGATCGCGCACGGCCGCAGCTTGGAATGAGCCAGGTATAAGTAGTTCTGCTTCTCGATCTGATGATCGGAAAATTCGTTAGCCGTGGTCATGCCGACACGGCGCGGCGCGCCTTCCCCGTCGATCACGTACACCGCCGCGACCTCCGGCTCTTCCCCACCGTCGCCGGCGAAATGCGGAACGGTCAGTTTCGCGCCATGACCGCGCAGGATCGCGCCGGTGCCTTTATAAAACCATTCCGGAGCGGCGCCGGTTTCTCCGGGTTCTGGCCGGCCCCGTTCCACGCCCAGGTGATACATCCGCATGCTATCGGTCACGGCCGCGGCGGCGTGCATCGCGTCGCGGTTGGCCGCGCTAGCCAGATGCGTCAGCCCCGTGCCCGATACCAGGCAGCGCGACGGCTCCTCGGGATGATCGAACGAAGGCAGAAAGCTCCAGCCTGAGCTGAGCGAATAAACCTCGTCGTAGTCCAGCGATAGGTCGGATACGTCGCTTTGGATCAGTTCTTTGAGCCCGCACCTGGTCTCGACCGCAGCCATCGCAAAGGCGTAAATCGAGCGGTGTGTGCCCAGCAGCCGCAGCGACAAGCCGTCCACAATGGCCACCCGCCGGCCAAACGAAGCATTGGCGATCTGCACCAGGCGCATGTTCAAAAATCGATCCCTGCAAGAATTTCCGACGGCTTTCGCTCAAACGCCTTCGAAATCGCGAGCAGGCTTTCCATGCTCGGCATATTCGTACCGCGTTCAATCGCGCTGATTTGCGACACACTTAACTTCGTCTGTTGAGCGAGATCCTTTAGGGACCAGTCGCGCGCCACGCGCAGCATTTTGATGCTGTGCCCCAGCCGCTCCCGCAGCCGGTCCTGCGGCGACCGGCCCAGCCCGAACGCTTCGGTGGCGTTTTTCAGCACCTGCCGCAGCTGCGCCAGAGTGAAAGGCTTGGCCAGATAGTCAAAGACCTTCAGCTTGAAGGTCGCGCGCATGTCTTCAAGCGACGGGTAGCCGGTGATAATGATCACGCACAGGCCCGGCCAGCGCGTCAGCAGTTGTTCCAGCACCCGGTCGCCTCCCACGTCGCCCATCTTCATGTCGAGCAGAACAATTTCCGGAAGCTGCTCCTCGCAGCCGGCGAAAAATTCCTGCGGATGCGCGAAGGCGCGCACGCTAAAGCCACCCTCGTCTTTAAGAAAATCTTCGAGGTAGTTCCGAAAATCAACATCGTCGTCCAGTACGGCGATATCGGCCACGGTCATTATGGTAGCTCTTTAGGAGGCGGCCTGTGATAGCATCTCAAGAAACCCGATGCGCTCCACTTCAATCACGCGCCGCACGGCGCTCCTGCTGACGGCGGCGGCGCCATCGTTATTCGGTCAAAAAGGGGATAAATCCATGGGACGACCAGTCGTTCATTTTGAGATCGGATGCCGCGACCGCGCCAAAACCGGCGATTTTTATTCGAAGCTGTTCGATTGGCAGGTCACCGAAGCCGGTCCCGCGTCGATGATTCAAACCGGGGCTGGGCAAGGCATCCCGGGTCATATCACGTCGCTCGGCCATGAGCCGGAGCATTACACCATGTTCTACGTGGATGTCGAGGACGTGCAGGCCGCGCTCGACAAGGCCATCGCGCTGGGTGGCAAGAAGCTGGTCGGGCCCATCCCGACCCCAGCCGGCACGTTCGCCTGGTTCGCCGACCCGGACGGCAACATGATTGGCTTATTGAAGAAGCCTTAGCGATCATGAGCCAGCTCCATGCGTCAGCGTGGGGTTATTTCCATGCCCCGCACCACCCCAAGCTGACGCATGGGCTGGAACGGCGGCACATGGTGGTACAGGCTTCAGCCTGTGAACTCACAGCGCCCTCCCCTTCCATTCCAACTGCCGTCCCGTGATCGCGGCGATGAATCCGTTGGCGATCACGAAAAACATTCCCACAATCCCCAGCGGCGCCAGCAACGCCCGCACTGGATTTCCGTACCAGATCCCCAGCACCGCCGACGGCAGCAAGGCGAACGGGACCAACGCGATCCACTGCTTATCCATCGCCAGCCACACCAGCACCGGCAGCCACAGCGCCGCGACGAAAGCCGCGATCACGATCGCAATCCCGATCCACGGGCTCACCATCACAAATCGAAACGAGTTGCGCTCGAATCCGCTCCATAATCCGTCCGGGTGGAACCGGACATGGCCCAAACCGTTCGCGCGCGCGGTGGCGAATTTCAACCGGTGCCGGCGCGCCAGCGCGGCCAGTTTCACATCATCAATCACGCTGGTATTCACCGCCGCGTGCCCGCCGATAAAATCGTACGCGTCGCGCCGCACCAGCACGCATTGGCCGTTAAACAACCCCGCCGCGTCGCCTCTGGGCGAGACTCCGCAAAAGTACAGCGCCACCGCGCACGGCACCAGCACGCTGTCGGCGAACCCCACGCAGTCCGGCTCCAGATAGATCGATAGGAACGCCAGTCCGCTCGCGTCGGCCGCGGTTGCGGCGGCATCCAGGAATCCTTCCTCGAACCATGTATCGGCGTCGGCGAACAATACCCACTTCGAACGCAGCACGCGCGCACCCGCCGCGCAGGCGTTCGATTTGCCGATCGACTGGGCCTGCATATCGGGCGCTTTCAGGACTCCCGCGCCGGCCTTCCGCGCCGCCTCCGCCGTACCGTCCTCGGAATGATCGTCCACCACGATCACCGTGTCGTGCGGAAAACTTTTCACCACCCGCGCGATCGTGGACTCTTCATTGCGCGCCGGAACCACCACCATGCAATCCGGCGGAGGCGCGCTCGAGTTGCGCTCCGGCAATTTCGGGATTCCCAGGTAATTCAGGCGGGCCTTGACGAAAAACGCGACGAAGACAACCGAAACGCCCAGCGCAACCCACAGGCTCATGCCCTGGCCAAGGTCGCTAAGCACTCATGGCCCTCCACAAGCTGCGCGTGATCGGGCCGGCCATGGAGCGGGCCGTAATCCAGGCGCGCTCCACCGCGGGCACCGCCGGGCGGCGGTGGAACACGTCAAAATCCGACCCTTCAATATGGCGAAGCGTCTTGCGATAAATGTCGAAAGCGGTCTTCATGGCAAAGCGTCCGCGCCGGTCCAGCAATTGTAAACCAGGCTCCGCCTTTTGATAATAGCTGCGCGCGCGTCCCGCCTGGAACCGCATCACGTTCTGGAACGCTTCATTGCGCAAGTGCTTTTCCAGATCCGCCTCCGGGTATCCGAACGATTCCATCTCTTCGAGAGGCAGATAAATGCGCCCCTGCGCCAGTTGTTCGCCCACGTCGCGCAGCACCGCCGTCAGCTCGACGGCCAGGCCCAGGTCGGCCATGTATTCGAGCGCGGGCCCCCGGAAGCCCACCACGTGGGTCATCATCAGCGCGACAGTTCCGGTCACCCGGTGGCAATGCGTGCGCAGTTGCGAAAAACTCGCATAGCGCATCTGGTCCAGATCCGTGCGCACCCCCTCGATCATCTCGATCGGCAGGTCGTGAGGGATAGCCCGGTGATCCACCGTATCGAGAAAAATGTCGAGCACCGGATGGCGCGCCAGCTCTCCGCGCAGCCCTGCCGCCACCATCGACGCCCAGCGGTCCAGATCGGCCCGCCCCTGCTCCTTGGTCTCCGCCTGGCTGGCCAGTCTCCGGGTGTAGTAGCAGAACCAGTAAACCGCGTGCGCCGCGCGCCGCAGGTCCACCGGGAAAAAGCGAGTGGCGAGCGAAAATCCCTGCGACCCGGCCCGCACCGCCTCCGCGGCCTGCGTGTAAAGTGCGTCGAGCGAATTGATACCGCCGGGTGGTTTCGGACGCATACCGATTAGGTTTTCAAGATGATATCACGGCGGGGCCTTACCACAACACACGCACCGCGTACCGCTCAATCTCCGCATCCGGCGTCAGAATCGTCATGCCATGCACGATCGCCTGCGCCACCAGTATTCTGTCGAACGGATCTGTGTGCAGCGCCGGCAGCCTGACCGCGTGCAGCGCCGATTCCTCATCGATATCCAGCGGCTCGATGCCGCTCGCTTGGCGCACCCGCGGGACAAAAACATCCGGCCTCTCCGGAAGCGGAAGCTTGCCGGCCGCGTATTTGATGCCGATTTCCCAGGCGGACGCCGAGCTAAGATACCGCTCGTTATTCCGATCCAGCAACGCCTCTGCGGCGGTCTTGCTCAAACGCGGAGAGTCGGAAGCGACCCACAGGAACGCGCACGTGTCCAGCAGAATTTTCATTCGCCGCGAAAGGCCTTCAGCAACTCATCGGGCAAGGGCTCGAAGAACGAATCGGGAACCTCAAATTCGCCTTTGGCCACGCCGATCCGGGGCACACGAGCACTCTTCTTCTTGAGCGTCCGCAGCTCCGCCACCGGCCGGTTGCGGTTGCAAAGGACCAGCACATCGCCCGGCTTCAGGTCCGCCAGGTAGCGCGACAGATTCGTCTTGGCGTCGTGGATATTCACTCGCTTCACAACCATATTGTGAACCAGGAAGTGAACTAAGTCAACGCGCTATCGAACGAATACAAAAAACCATTCTTCACCAGCCCCGCAATCTCCGTCTCCGTAAACCCAAACTCCCTCCGAGCAAGCTCATACTCCCCCGCCAGCGAACACCCAAACAAAGCCGGATCGTCCGTATTCAAAACGATCGGCACCCCCGCGTCATACAGCCTCCGCACCGGATGCTCTTTCAGCGACCCCACCGCCCCCGTCCGAACATTACTGGTAATACAAATCTCCAGCGGAATATTTTTCTCCCGCAGATGCTCCATCAGCTCCGGATCTTCCACCGCCCGGATCCCGTGCCCGATCCGCTCGGCTCCAATCTCCAACGCTTCCCATACGCTCGACGCATCGGTGGTCTCACCGGCGTGGCACACCAGCCGCAGCCCCTTGTCGCGAGCTTCTTTATAAAGATCCCCATACCATCGCGCCGGACCTCCCGCCTCAAATCCGCCCAGCCCGATCGCCACCACGCCATCATTCACCCGCTCGGCCGCTAAATCGAAAACCGGCTTCGCCGCATGAACCCCAAACTGCCGCGTCGCATCCAGAATCCATCGTACTTTCAGCCTGCTCGAAGACGCCTCGCGCTGAACGGCCTCGTAAATCGGCGCAAAATCCTGCTGCTTCCACAGAATCACCCCCGCCGAAATCGTGACCTCGGCGTATACTACGCCTTCCGCCGCCAATTTCTCGAACAGCCGCCGCGCGATAAGCGCGTAGTGTTCCGGAGAATTGAGCTTCCGGTTCACCCAGATATAACTCTGGATGAATCCCTCAAAATCGGCGTACGCGGTGGCCCGCGCGATCTCCTCCCGGGTCAGCGAAGGATCGAGTTCCCGCAGCGTCTCCACCTCCACCGACCCTTCCAAATGCAAATGCAACTCTGCGACAGGCCCCATTGCTGACATAATAACGGCAATGCATGCTTCCGAGCTTGAAGCAATCGTAGAAGGCCGCCACCACGATCCTTTCGCCGTCCTCGGCCCCCACCAATCCGAAATTCGCGCCTGGCTTCCCCACGCCATGGAAGCCTCCGTCGTCATCGGCGACGAAGAGATCATCATGGAGCGGATCCACCCCTCCGGCTTCTATGTCGCCACTCTCCACACGCCCCCGGAAAAATATCGCCTCCACATCGACCTCTATTCCGGCGAGTCTCTCGAATTCGAAGACCCCTACCGCTTCCCTCCGCTGCTCACGCCGTTCGAATTGCACCTCCACGGCGAGGGCACCAATCACGAAGCGTATAAGACGTTAGGCGCTCATCCTGTCGATTGTGAAGGCGTCCCCGGCGTCCGCTTCGCCGTCTGGGCCCCCAACGCCGAAGTCGTCAGCGTCCTCGGCGATTTCAACGGTTGGGACCGCACCCGTCATCCCATGCGCCTGCGCGATGGAGGCATCTGGGAAATTTTCATTCCCGCGCTCGAACCCGGCGCGCATTACAAATATTCCGTGCTCTCCAAACACGGCACCGAACAGTTCAAGTGCGACCCCTACGGCTTCTACGCCGAAATCCCGCCGAAGACCGCGTCCATCGTCTGGGGCCTTTCCAATTACACCTGGACCGACGAATCCTGGATGACCGGACGCGCCACGCGCCCGTGGCTCAATGAAGCCATCTCCATTTATGAAGTGCATCTGGAGTCGTGGATGCGTGGTCCAGGCAATCGCCCTCTCACCTATCGCGAGTTCGCTCACAATCTGGTCCAATACGCAAAAGAGATGGGCTACACGCATCTCGAACTGATGCCCGTCATGGAGCATCCTTTCTCCGGCTCCTGGGGCTACCAGGTCACCGGATATTTCGCACCCACCTCGCGCTTCGGAACACCCGACGAGTTTCGCTACTTTGTCGATTGTTGCCACCAGGCCGGCATCGGCGTGATTCTCGACTGGGTTCCCGCGCACTTCCCTCGCGACGCGCACGGCCTCTACCGTTTCGACGGCACCGCCCTTTATGAACACGAGGACCCGCGCGAAGGCGAGCACCGCGACTGGGGCACGCTCATCTTCAATTTCGGCCGCAACGAAGTACACGAATTTCTGCTCTCGAACGCCCTCTACTGGCTGAAGGAATTTCACATCGATGGCCTGCGCGTCGACGCCGTCGCCTCCATGCTCTATCGCGACTACTCGCGCGAGGCCGGCCAGTGGCTCCCTAATAAATACGGTGGCCGTGAAAACCTGGAAGCCATCGATTTTATTCGCAAATTTAACGAGCTGGCGCACCAGGAACCCGGCGCCATCACCATCGCCGAAGAATCCACGTCCTGGCCCGGAGTATCACGCCCGGTTTACGCCAACGGCCTCGGCTTCACCATGAAATGGAACATGGGCTGGATGCACGACATGCTGGATTATTTCGAAAAGGACTCCGTTTTTCGCAAATATCATCAGTCGAACATCACCTTCAGCATGATGTACGCCTTCACCGAAAACTTCGTCCTTCCCATTTCCCATGACGAAGTCGTGCACCTCAAAAAGTCGCTGTTGTCGAAAATGCCAGGCGACGAATGGCAGCGCTTCGCCAACGTTCGGGCGTTCCTGGCCTACATGTACGGCCATCCCGGGAAAAAGCTGCTGTTCATGGGCTGCGAGTTCGGCCAGACCGAAGAATGGAACGAAAGCGTCAGTCTGCCTTGGCACTTGTTGCAGTACGCCTATCATTCAAAATTACAGACGTTGGTCAAGGAACTGAACTGGTTTTACCGGCGCGAAGCAGCGCTGAATCAAGTGGACGACGATTACTCGGGATTCGAATGGATCGATTTTCGCGATTCCGAAGCGAGCACCATTTCTTTCCTGCGTTATTCCCGAAACCGGCAGGAATTCCTCATCTTCTGCTGCAATTTCACGCCGGTGCCGCGCCACAACTACCGGATCGGAGTCCCGCAGCGCGGCCGCTACGCCGAAATCTTCAATACCGATTCAGAAATGTTCGGCGGCGCGAACATGGGCAACTCCGGCGCCGTCTGGGCCGACGAGATCGCCTCCCATGGCCGCCCCGCGAGCCTGAGCATAACCGTCCCTCCGCTAGCAGTCGTAGTATTCAAGCCCTGCTAGTCCCACCCTCGGTTCCTTTGAACCGCCATGCGTCAGCATGCGGACAGACGGGATGATCGAGCTACCACAACACCCGTTCCAACGCCTCACAAAAGAAAAACTCGCCCCACATCACCGATTCATCCACGCCCAATCCCTTGTGCACGTGATAAACCCCGCCTTTGAGGATTCCTTCCCACTTCGGATCGGATTTGGCCAGATGCTTTTCGCACAGCGACCGCAGAATCTGCACCGCGGTCGACCAATAAAAATGCCCCTTTAGAGAATCCGGAGCCAGGCGGCATAACCGCAACAGGCCGGCGGCGGCGATGGCGGCGGACGACGTATCGAGCAGCGTCCGATTCTCCGCCGGCGCATTAAAATCCCATGGCGGAACGCCGTCGGCCGGGCAATGCGTGATGTAGTAATCGGCGCAGGCTTGCGCGGTTTCTAAGAAATGCGGATCGCGGCTGTATTCGTAACACGTCGTGAAGCCATAGAGCGACCATGCGAGGCCCCGCGACCAGCAGGAATCGCCGCGATAGCCCTGGTGCGTCGTCTGGCGCAGAAACTCGCCCGTGTCGGTATCGAAAATTCCTTCGTGCGCCGTCGATCCGTCGCCGCGCACCAGCACCCTCCGGGTCGTGAGTGAATGGCGCAGCGCCACGTCGCGCAGCCGCCTGTCCCCGGTTTCCCGCGCCGCGTAAAAAATAATGCCGACGTTCATCATGATGTCGATGAACAACGAATTATCGGCCACGAACGATCGCAGATACTGGCCCTTTTCCTTGAATCGCAGGGCCAGCGTGCGGCCGGCCTCGATCAGCACCTCGCGATGCGCCGGGTCCTTCGTTAGACGGTACCAACGATAGTAAGTGGATAAGAACAGGAAGCCCAGATCGTGGACGTCGCGGTCGTGCTTGCGCTCCTCCAGAGGCTTGGTATAGCGGATGGCCTGCTCCAGCCAGTACGCCGCGTCGGGCGAATTGGCCGGTTGGTGCTTCTGGAAAATCCACATCATCCCCGGTAAGAAACCGTCGCACCAGTGGGTCCAGGCGGGACCTTCGTGCTTCCATTTCCCGTTCTGTGTGTAGAGCGGATAAAACAGAGGGTGCTTTTCCACCAGCTTCCGCACCTGCTTTTGCGCGAAGCTGAAGGACTGTTCGAAGAGGTCTCCGGTGTCGTTCGAAAGATGAATCACGTTATTTAGGTTCTCCAGAACATGATACAGCCCTTGGGCAGGCCAAGTTGGTTGTCGTTCACCGGGAACACGCCTTCCCCCGGAACCACCGGGGATCGCCCGCGCATGGAATACGAGTGATTGACCGGCAGCAGACCCACGGTATGATCGAGACTTCCCTTCATGCGGGCCAGCATTCCGGGCGCTTCGATCTCGGGAAATTCGACGCCCACAATCGAATATCGCTCGTACCTTTCGATGCGCGTGATTCTCCCGGCCGCTATCGCACCCTTGGGAATCACCACCTCGCCATTCCTCTTCACATCCCTCTCGACGCGCGCCGCAACGGGATCGCCGATGGCCGCCTTTCTCAGATTGATCGCGCGGGTGAGCGCCAATTCTATTTCCAGCCCCTCCGGCAGGTCGAACTCGCGCGTTGGAGGCGGAGCCGCCCCGGGCTTCGACTCCGGAGCGTCGCCGAACGTAATCACGGATTCGCCGGAAAACTGCCGGCAGGCGGTGAATTTCACGTGATTATGATTTTCGCTCCCGTTCAAATTCACCATGGTGAGATCGCTCTCCGCGGGCAGCAGAAAATCGCCTTCGCCGATACGCGCGATGGCGTAATCGATTTTGTCCGCCGTCGACGCAAGCATCAAGTCTGGAGGAATGTCGTCTGCCAGCACCTCCATATGCTCCATATCGAAGGTCTCGGGATTTGCGTAAAACGATCCGTGATAACCGACGATCGCGCTCGCCCTCTCCATGCGAACGCGATATCCTGAGAGCATCTGCGGCACCTTGTAATCGAACCGGATGGCTTTTTTCCCATTAAAACCCACCAGGCCCATGTAATGAAACGTCGCCGCGCGCGTTTCGAAAAGGGCGCGGGCATGGGTAGCGAAATTTCCATTGCCGATGGCCCCGGACGTGACCATCTTGGTAAGGTCGGAATCCTCGAATTTTTTCGACCCCGGCCAAGCAAACATCTCTTTGCCGTCGACCAGGGCCACTTCCAGGCGCAGCGTGTCAACGATCTTAAAACGGGCCGTGGATTTGGAGCGCGAAGAGCGCTCGATGGTTTCGACACACGTGTAATTCGGCTGATGCTCAAGATTGAAGACCATCCGGGTGCGGATTTTCGACAGTGCTTCGAGGTCCGGCGAGAGCTGGGCCTGCGCGGGGACGCAAACCATTCCAAACATGGCGAGCACGCACCTCATCGTTTCTCATTATAGGTTGCGGGTAAGCAGCCGCCCGCTGACCACTCCCGCTGGTCGCGGTTCCACAGTTTTTAGAACCGCGACCATCGGGAGCGGTCAGAATGGAGGTGCGCGATTTCGCGACTCCCATTCCACCAGCGAACAGCGCGCGCCATCAGAAACATCGATTTTCCTGGGAAATAGCGTCTGGAATTGAACTTGCACCAGTATTCGTGATGCCCACGCTATTCCAGGATCTCGGCTACGCCCTGCGCACACTGCGCGCCCGCCCCGCGTTCGCCGCGACAGCCATCTTTACTCTCGCCTTAGGTATCGCGGTGAACAGCGTGGTGTTCAGCTGGATCAACCTGGTCCTTCTCCATCCCCTGCCGGGCACGGGCGACGGCCAGCGGCTGATGGTCTTCGAATCGGTACAGCCCGACGGCGAAGGCCGCAACATCTCCTACGCCGACTTTCGCGACTACCGCGACCATCTGGCGCTTTCGAAGGTCACGATTGCGCTCTGGAACAACGCGCTGAGCCTGGGCGAAGGCGAGCATGCGGAGCGCGTTTGGGGCGAACTAGTGGCCGGAAACTACTTCGACGTGCTGGGCGTGAAACCAATACTGGGCCGCTTCTTTCTGCCGGAGGAACAAGGCGACCAGCCGGGGGCCGCGCCGGTGGCCGTGATCAGCGAACGTCTATGGCGCCGCCAATTTCATGCCAACGCACAAATACTGCGCTCGACGATCAAAGTGAACCGGCGGGATTTGACTGTGATCGGAATCGCGCCGGCGGACTTTTACGGCATGTCGCGCGGCGTGGAGTACGAAATATGGATCCCGTTGACGATGGGCCCGCAATTGAACCGGATTACCGAGCAGACGCTGTCCGCCCGGCCGCCGAGAATGTTCAACGGAATGGCCCGCCTGATGCCCGGCGTATCGATAGAACAGGCGCGGGCGGAGGCCGCGTCGGTGGCGCGCGATCTTGCAACACGATACCCGGGCACCAACAGGGATTTCAGCGTCACGCTGGCGAAGGAGGCCGACGCTGGTGGCGTGCGCAACATGCTGCTGGGGCCGCTCCGGATTCTGATGGCGATGTGTCTGGTGGTGCTGTTCATCGCGTGCGTGAACGTCGCCAACCTGCTGCTGGCCTGGTCGGTCGCCAGGCAGACCGAGCTTGGCATCCGCCTTGCCCTCGGCGCGAGCCGCGGACGGATCGCGCGCCAGTTGCTCACCGAATCGCTGTTGCTGGCCGGCCTCGGAACGCTGGTCAGCGTGCCGATGGGCCTGTGGATGGCGGAAAGCATGACCTACCTCGCCCCGGTGATGATCGGGATACCGATTCACGTCGACCCCGTGCCGATCGACTGGGAAGTGCTGGGCTTCACGGTGCTGGTTTGCGTCGCGGCCGCGCTGATCTCCGGAATCTCGCCGGCCCTCGACGCCATCCGGCCCGAAGTGAACTCGGCGCTGAAGGAAGGAGGGCGCAGCGGAACATCGAGCGCCGCCTCCCTGCGCCTGCGCGGCCTGTTCGTGATCTCCGAAGTGGCGCTGGCGCTGGTCGCGCTGATCGGCGCCGGGTTGTTCATCAGGAATTTCGAGGCCGCCAAATCGATCCATCCCGGCTTCGATGCGGGAAACGTGCTGGTCTCGCGATTCTATACCTCGATGAGCGGATATTCGGACGACCAGCGAAAACAGTTCTGCATCAAGCTGCGCGAGCGGCTGGAGCAGGCTCCGGGCGTGGCCCAAGTGAGCTATGCGGACACCATCCCTCTGGGATTCGGCACCGGCCCCGGCGCGCGCCTCGAAGTGGAGGGCTATGTGCCCACGGAGAGCGAGAATATGACCGTCGGCCGCACCATGGTCGCTCCCGGCTATTTCCAGGTCCTGCGTATTCCGATTCTTGAGGGCCGCGATTTCACCGCGCGCGACGACTTGCACAGCGCGCCGGTGGCGATCGTCAATGAACCGTTCGCGCGGCGGTTTTTCGGCGGACGAAACCCGGTCGGGCGTCGAATTCACGCCGGGAGCAGGTGGCTGACGGTGGTCGGTTTGGTGAAAGAGAACAAATATTACCTGCTGACGGAAGCCTCCAGGCCTTACTTCTTCGCTCCGCTCGCGCAGGTTGGCGCGCCCCAGGACATCGCCTTTTATATTCGTTCCTCGGGAGACCCGTTGGCGCTCATCGCGACCCTGCGTCGCGAAGCCGCCGCGGTGGACCCGAACGCAGGCGCCTTCGATGCCATGCCTTTGGCCGACTACATCGGCGCCCCCCTGTTTCCTCAGCGATTCGCCGCCAGCCTGATGAGCGGCTTGGGCGTGATGGCGCTGCTGCTGGCGGCGGTGGGATTGTACAGTGTGATGGCTTACGCCGTCAGCCAGAGGGTTCACGAAATCGGCATCCGCCTGGCGCTCGGCGCGCGCCCCGGCGACGTGCTCGGCATGGTGGTTCGGAAAGGAATCCTGTTGACCTGCGCGGGCGTGGTGACTGGCCTCGCAGGCGCGCTGGCGGCCTCGCGCCTGCTCTCCGGCCTGCTGGTGGGCGTCAGCGCGACCGACCCTCTGATCTTCGCGTCGGCGACGCTGTTCATTGTTCTCGTCGCGCTGCTGGCGACATATTTCCCCGCAAGGCGCGCCAGCAGAGTAGATCCGATGATGGCGCTAAGGCATCAGTGAGCCCGGCTCGAAACCGAGCCGCGACTGTGAAGGAGCGGTCAGCGCCGGCGCGCGACCACCAAGGCCAACGCCGCCATCGCCAGCATCGAGAGATAAAACGACGAAGGCTCCGGCACTGCCGGCGCAACAGTTACCGTCGGATTGGTTTGTGCCGAATCGATGGGCGTCCCCTGGCCCTCCGGAAAATAGTACGCGTCGAAAGTCGTCATGGGGAAGACCCCGGGCGAGAAGACCGGTGCCGCCTCCGTTCCCGTATACATTTGCACCCCTCCATTTCCAGCCAGTCCAAAGGAGCAGTTGGAATCGAGACACAGATCGAAACCGCCGTTATAAAAAGGCGTCGCGTAAAAATACATTGTGTCTCCCCCGGTGTAGGTTTGGACCCCATTAACCAGGTAGACCACGTTGCTGATCGCGACCTGTGTGAATTGGCCCGTGAAGTCGCTGATCACCGTGGGCGTGGAATTGACGGTCAGCAAAACACTCCACGTCTCATTCGGCCCGAAATACGGCGTGCTGCTGGTTCCGGCATTAAACGTCCCGGACATGGTGAACGTCAACGGTCCCGCCAACCCGAGGGTTCCCGCCAACAGCAACATACCAAAGTACTTTTCCAAATTATCCTCCGAGTGATGGCCACCTTTTCGTACACCACTTCTAATAGAGATGCGTAAATCGGAGAGAAATTGTGCGGCGAATCCAATTTTTCTAAAACTTCGGCAGCAGAAACCCGGTGTGGCGGCAATGCTCCTCGAAGGCCTCGCCAAACTGGGCCGACAACATCCGCTCCTCGGTCCTGGCCTTGATCCAATACCCGAGGACGATTAGAAAGAGCCCGATGACCGAGCGCACCTCCCCAATCGCCAGGACCCCGCCGAGCGCCGCCAGGTCCAGCCCGGTGTAGATCGGATGACGAAACCATGCGTAGGGCCCCGTGCGGATAAGCTTGTGATCCCGCTTGATGGCGGCCCGGGCGCTCCAGTATTGTCCCAGGTGATACCGCGCCCACACCGCAATCCCGATCCCGATCCAGGTAAGCGCGACGCCTGTGGCGGCCAGTGCGTAGGTCTGCGGGAAGGCCCGCCGGTCGAGCGCCCCGATCTCCGGGTACTCCAGGAAAACCAGCACGAAGCCGGTAATTTCCAGCAGCATCATGCCGATGCGCGAAGCGGAGGATTCGCGGCGGACCGTTCCGCGCGTCTTCAGCGCGCCGAAGATCCAGTACAGGACAAACACCGCCCAAGGAATAATAAACATCCCGCGCCAGCTCATATGTTCGATTATCGTTAAAAGAATGCCTGCCCAAATTATCAGCACCAAATCCGCCGAACATTACACCTGGGGGGCGGCCTGCGAGGGCTGGCACCTGGTGAAAACCGCGGAACTAAGCGTAATTGAGGAACGCATGCCCGCCGGCGCCAGCGAATCGCGCCATTCGCACGTCCACTCACGCCAGTTCTTCTATGTGCTCGAAGGCGAGTTGACCATGGAAGTGGAACATCATGTCTTCGTGCTTGGCGCCGGGGAAGGGATCGAGGTTTCTCCCGGCCAGCAGCATCGGGCTTACAACAAGACTCCCGCAGCGCTCCGGATCATCGTGGTGAGCCAGCCTCCCAGCCATGGCGACAGGGTGGAGGCTTAGGTGCCCATGCTAGCATCGGTAGTGAATGCCAGCGAAGATCATCATCAACAACAACGGCTCCATTAAGATCGAAGGCGAGTTCACCATTCACGATCAGGAAGGCAAGGCCTTCGACCTCGCCGGCAGAACCACCATCGGACTGTGCCGCTGCGGGCAGTCCCAGAATAAGCCGTTCTGCGATGGATCGCATCGCGCCGCCGGATTCGAATCGCTGTGCCCGGCGCGGGAGTTGCCCGCGCCGAAGCCCAAGATCTAGACCTGTTTCTGGGTCTTGCGGGCCAATCGTGGGGCCGCCAGTTTTGGCGGCAGCCGCCCTTTTGAGGCGGCCTTGCGGCAAGGCCACCACGCCGGCTAAAAAGCCGGCTTGCCGCCACAATTGGCGGCCCCACCCGGATCCCTCGATTTGCAAAATAGCTGCAAGCTGTCATCGCCGTATACCCCCGGTCTACAAAGAAAAAGCAAAACGAGTATAGCCTGCCGTCAGTAGCAATACGGATAATCCTTGGCAGTGTACTCAGAGATAATCAACCTCCTCAAGCTACAAGTTTCAAAACGAGAATATCCTAAGTCGGCACAACGATTTAGGGGTC
>Ga0182030_10001597_pt1 | contig 46940 bp, 36 predicted proteins | sample 812S3MmetaG_FD_121299 | JGI IMG/M metagenome (GOLD analysis project Ga0182030, IMG submission 121299) | Permafrost microbial communities from Stordalen Mire, Sweden - 812S3M metaG (Illumina Assembly) | ecosystem: Environmental > Terrestrial > Soil > Wetlands > Permafrost | place: Sweden...
CGGCGCCGTGGACCCTTCGATCGCGGAATAGATCCTCCGCCCAAAAAAGAACGGCAACCCCCAGTCGAAGTACTCCCCACCCACGCTCGGTCCGGCGATGTCGTCGAAGGCGACGTTTTGTTCATTGGCATAGAGAATGTCGGCGTTGACGATGCTGAACGAAACCGAGCTTACCGCGCCGTTGGTGCCTTGCTGGATGGCCGTGAGGTTTTGCGCTCCGGCCCCTTGGGGACAGTAAAATCCAGTGGTGCTAGGGTTCGTGCAGGGGGCTATGCCGGTCGTAGCCGAATCGAGAAAGTATATCGCGTTGGATCCACTATCGATAATGCTCATGGGGTATGCCTGACCGAGATACGACGTCGTCAGCGAGAGCGTCGACGGATCAAGCGACAGAATCGTTGCGTTCTCGAGGGCATTGTTCGGCGCCGTACCAATTCCGAATATGAGACTACCGCCGATGATCGGTGCCCCGCTCATCGGCACTCCGGATAGGTCGATGACAACGCCGTTATTGTCGACCGAGAGCAAAGAGACAGGGTTCTGCACCTGATCCTCCACCGCAACGGAAGCGGGCTTGCACCCAGACGGAGGACACGTGAAATAGACATTGCCGGGATTGTCCGACGCGGGATCCGTGACCGAATCCGCGCACATCCCTCCACAGTCCTCGGGGAGGGGGCCGACGCCCAAAATCCCATTGGCGCCTAGGTCCATAATCGTATTGACACTCACAACGCCACTGTTTGAACAGCTCTCAGGAATATCCATAAAAGCAGGATCTCCGATGACCTGAATAGCCATCGAAGCGACCGTTTCGGTGCCGAGCGTGACGTCCGCCGCGCGCAAGGGACCCCAGGTGTACCCTTCAACGAAAGCGGTACATTCCACGAGCGGTTCCCCTTGGTGGTCCGTCTTTTGCGGGAATGCGAGAGATAGCTCTCCGCCGGCTGAGGAAGACAGAATACGCAATCCCATGGAGCCTGTATCGACCAGAACCGAGTCGATCGTCTGGCATTGGGCCGTCCTCGGTACGCAAACGCGAACGCTCGTGAACAGCCCATTCATGTATCCGACCGCGGGTGGGCCACTGTTGACGACGAGAGGCATCGTATTGCTCGAGGAAGACGACCCATGACCGCAGCTCGCCACGACCAGCGATGCGCCCGATAGGAACAATGCGCTTGTGACTCGGTTCATGGCGACGGGGGCCTATTGGATGTCAGCTGCGGAAGTATTGGATGGAATGAGCTCGGGAAGGTATGCACGACCGAAGAACGCGCGTGCGGTTCCCGCCATGTGCACCACGAGATCCGGAGTTGAAATGGCGAGCGGTCCATGGCCGGGGCGCTGCCTCTTGATGGCTTGGGCGGCTTGCTGAAATCGGTCGAAGTGCGAGCCGAGAAGCAGTCGAAGATCGGGACGGAAAGGCCCGCGCCAAGTGACGCCGAATACGGTTCCCCCTTGCGTGACATACTCTCTCACGAGGGTTCCTCCCGGTATGTGAATCTCGTGCACGGAGTGGCTCGCGGCGAGAAGGATACGCAGCTGTCCTTTCAGGTGGATCCGGTCGTTTTGCACCGAGGTCTCGTCCGCACCGAGCGTCGCTCGCGCCTCACAGGGAACCGCAAGCACAGCGACGCAGAGCGACCACATCCCTCCGACTCGGGCGAAGCGTCGAATCCAACCGTCTCGATTCATGGATGAAGCCATGATGGGCCCGCGGCCGACGCAACGCAAACACGGCAGCACGTGCTCGAGCCATGGTTTGGGAACACATCGACGTCGGGGATGCCAGATTCCATGGATCCATCCGTCTCCACGGATAGATTGGAGATATGCAACCGTACATCCTGCAGACACTCGTGGCAGAACACGACGCCATCCTTCCGGTTCTCGACGGCCTCGTCGCCTGCGCGCGAAACGCGGACACGAAAAGTCCTTCGGTGCGCTCGCTCCTCTCAAAGTACGTAGCGTTCTGTCGGGGATTCGTGGACGAGATCCACCACGGAAAAGAAGAGAGCCTGCTGTTCGCGCGCATGTGCGCCAGCGGGTTTCCTCGTGACGAAGGCCCCATCGGGGTCATGCTCCAGGAGCACGAAGTCGGTCGCGGCGCCGTGGGCGCGATGGATGCAATTGCAAAAGGCGAAGGCCCGCTCAACGACGCCGAGCTCGCGAATCTTGGTGAGCAGGCGCGCGCGTTTGCCGATCTCCTCGCCCGCCACATCGCCAAAGAAAATACGGTTTTGTATCCCATGGCGTCCCGGGCTATCTCGGCCGATCAGATGGAGATCCTCGATGGGGAGGCTCGCGCGTTCGATCAGGAGCGATGGAGTCGCAAGGGCGACCTGCTCGACCTAGCGGCCACGCTCACTGGCAGTCTTCCCAGCGGTTCGAAACAGCGGTCCGCTCGTCCCGGGGTAGTATCGCGCGCGACGGACGCGCCGGGCATTCTGGGCGCAGCGGCGGGGGAGGCGGTTCGTTTTGAAGACCTTGTGGAATACCAGTCGGGGACCATCGTCAGCCGTACATTGGCAAAGAAAAACGGGGGTACGGTCACGCTCTTTGCTTTCGATGCCGGGCAGGGGCTCTCGGAGCACACGGCGCCGTTCGACGCATGGGCATATGTTCTCGACGGCTGGGTGAACGTGACGGTCGATGGGCACAGCGTGCGGGTGGATGCTGGGCAGGGCGTACTGATGCCCGGCGGCTTGCCTCACGCGTTGCAAGCCGTGGAGCGGTTCAAGATGATGCTAGTGATGGTCCGCCAAGTTTGAAGGCCGGCGTCTTTCGGTCGATCCCTTCGCGATCCCGTCGTCGAGCGTGCTCGCGTACAGGAGGTACGCTCCGCGCGACTCGCCGCCGGCCTCGCTTGGTTTCGACCGAAATACGCCGACCTTCTGCCGTTTCGTCTCGTCCCCTACGCGGAGTCGGGACGGCACTTGGTGCCGGGTCCTCGCTGGCTTTCAGCGAACTATGAAGGCCCTAGTGACGCCGTCTAGCTTGGGAAAGTCTTGGTCGAGATAGGCATTTCCTTGCGCTTGGATTCGACCCTGATCCGGTCCCGCGCCACGGGGGCCGCCTTCGCCGTAGCCCTTATACACGGAATCGACGACATCCATGCCTTGTATGACCTGACCGAACGCCGGGAATGTGGCATCGAGGTTCGTATTGTCTTTGAAGTTGATGAAGATCTGCGTCGTGCGCGACCCTGGCGTCCCGCGTTGGGCGAATGTCACGTACCCGCGCTTGTTGGATTGCTTCGCGGGATCGTCGGCTATTCCTGCGTTCTGCCACTTCGTGTTAAGGGCTGGATCTCCGCTGATCCCGAACTGGACCATGAAGTTGTCTATGGCTCGGAAGAAGCGCGTGTCGTCGTAGAATCCCATCTTGACGAGATTGAAGAAGCGGTCGGCTCCGTTCGGGGCCCAGTCCCGATGCACCTCGACTACGAATTCGCCCTTCGTCGAGACAAATTTTGCTCGAAATACGTCCGGCGCGTGTTCCTTGGCCTTCGACGGGTCGAGCAAGTCCGGGTGGACGACGGAAGCCAATCCCGTGGGACCTTTGGCATTCGACCGAGCGCCAGAGCTCGACTCCGTAGCCACCGTCGCAGACAAGGAGGACTCCGATTCGTGCTTGTTGCAAGCGGCGATCAATACGGACGAAACTAAAATATGGCCCAGCAATTTCATGGCCGGGCCTTTTATCACGGGAATCACCTCCATCGAATAGGAGACTCGGGGTGACCGGGATCAGCGGGCAGGCAAAGGCGGATCAGCGAATCGAACCTGCGATGTCGATTCCAACGCGCAAGCTCATCGTCAATTCGTGCGTTCGACCTGACGTCGCACGTGCATCGACGATCGTGGTCGTTCCGTCAAACTCGGTCGTCGGGACGATTCGCTCGAGATCGAATCGTATGCGCGAGTGCCCCTCTGCAAGCATTCGTGGGCCGCCGCCGTCTCCAGCCGGCTCGCCCTCGGTGTGCTCGGGCGCCGACTGAGTGAGGTCGTCGTTGACTGTCCCAACATTTCCGTGAATTTGGGCGAGAGTGAGCGTCTCCCGCTGCACGAGCCGGACGTCGCGAGCATCGATCTCCGACGTTTTGCTCCAGCGAGCCCCGATCCCGACGCTTTGCTCGGGAAAAGGGGAAGCCAGGTCGCGCAGCGTTTGCCTAATCTGTTCGATCATCTCGGGGGAATCTGCGGCGGCGAGGTCCGCCTCACCAGAAACCGTGATGTCGCTCGCAAGCCCACGCGCATCCAACGTGCCACGACCCACCAGCGACGCAATGGCGCTGACCTCTCGTCTGAGCCCATCGGCGACCATCGCGGCAGAAGGCTGCGGAAGGCCAAGAGTTTCAGTCGGACCCGACGTCGCACCGTCCGCGATCGGGAAGGCTCCTCCGAGGATAGGCGCAGTCGCGGCGTCGGAATCGTCCAAAACGCGGGCGGAGAGTACCCTCCACGCGTATTGCAGTTGTCCCTCGGGCGACACGGTTTCCGGGTCGATCGCGATGGCGATTCGCACCGAGGGCAGGACAGTTCGTGGGGCGCTCACTCCGCCCTGTCCGATCGAGAGCGTAGTTCGAAGGTCCATCGCGAGCAGTTCGCCTCGACCGATATGCCAATGATATCTCATCGGGCGTCGGGGTGGGGCTCCTGGGTCGAGGAGATGGGTCGACGCGAGCCCTATCGGCCGAGCGTGCAAACCCGCATGGGGCGCGTCGTGCAACCCGAGCGTATCGTTCGGCGATCTCGCGGTCGCGTTTCGATCTCGAGCGGGAGTGTCACCATCCGAGGCAGCCGCGAGAGTCGTCTCGGAGCTCGATCTCGAGCACCCGAGCGCGTGTAGCGCCAAAACCCATAGAGCGACATCACGAATTGCAACTCTGGAGCGCGTCATGGAGAGCGCGAAGGGGTCCGGGCACCAGGAGACGTAAGCTCATCGCGAGTTCGTGCGAGCCTGCCGTAAAGCACGAGAGTTGCGGTGGCAAACCCCGCGAGGAGGACAACGAGGACGACGAGAGCTCCCTGTAAGGTTCGCAGCGAAGATCGCGTGACGGCGATTGGACCGACGTGACCGATCGCACCAGCCGCACCCATTGGCGGAGCGGGTCTCGAGACCATCACGACGGCGACATCTCCGACTGACAGGCCCGCGACCCCTCCAGACACGAGGCGCTGAACGGCGTCCGCGCTGACCGGAGGCGTTGAGCCTCGGTGCTGGAGAAGAACGCTGGCACTAGAGCGAGCCGGCAGCGAGAGCTTGTCGATCGCAGGTGGTGGCGTGCTGATGTGAACACGGGCACTGACAACCCCTTGGATCCCCTCGAGCGATCGCTCCAATTCGCCCGCAATTGCTGCCGCGAGCTGGGCCTGTTCCGCCGCCTCGCTGGGGACGAGATTCCCCTTGCCGACGGATTCTAGGCCTCCCTGCATCGCCGAACGAGGAAGCCCTTCGTCGGCGAGCGCCGATATGGCGCGCGCAACGTCGTCACGCGCCACGGTGACTCGGAATCGTCCGTCCGCTGTCGGATCGACGTCTTTGGTCGCGTCCACACTCGCTCGATCGAGTGTGAAGACGATCTGATTCGCGGCCGAATCATCCAACCCTCCCGCAAGCGGCACCGAGCACGCACATAGCGCACACAAAAAGAGCGCGGGCGCCGCGGCGAGGCCAGAAATCATGTTGTAGCGGCTCATGGGTGCCCTAGGAAAGCGTGAGGGGTCTCGGTGAAACGACCACGCGGCGGGGGAGCTCGAGGGGTCTCGGTGAAACGACCACTCGGCGGGGGATCTCGAGGGGGGCGGCGAAGCGACCCCCTCGTCAATAGCGTTGCCATGCGAAACGAGATCCTCGTCTACTTGGCGGGGAGCTGGAATTCAACGCTTGGGAGCGAATCGTCGTCCAGTGTGGCTCGGGCAGGTGGTCGAAGGTTGCCAGCGACCAGTAACGATGCTACCCACGAAGGGCTCGCGCGCTCTCGGCTCCGGTGCACCGCGCACCGCGCCGTGCCCGAGCGGCCCTTCGCGGTTTGGCTCGAGGCCATTGAACGCTTCGGTCTTTTCTCGCAGGCCTCAATCCACGGCCACATTTTGAATACCGAGCATCAAGAAGCGGAAAGGGCACGCCCCGTGCGTGCGTGAAGTTCTTGGCCTCACCGTTCACCGAAGCACTCTCCACCCTGAACGATCGTGCGTTGCGACGTCTGCTTGGCGCGCGCGCTTACTTGCGCGGATACGACTACGTCCGTCGCCATGCGGTCGAAGACATTTCGATTGACGACGCGAGTGCGCGCGGCAATGTGCGGGGTTCCGACGCGGACCCACATAAAGTCTCGATCCAACTCGCCCCGAGCGGATTCACGTCGCTCTGCTCCTGTCCTGCATTTGCCACGAGCAACGGCGGACACTGCAAGCACGTCGCTGCACTTCTCATAGCGCTGCGCGACCAAGCTCGAGGCAGCCAGCCTCGCGGCGCGCAACCTCCGTCGAACGGCGTTCACTATTCGGTGCACGGAGGAACGGTCCATGTAGCGGGTGTGGAAGGTGAGGGCCGACGCAGCAAGCGAGCGCGCGCTCGGGCTCTCAAAGCCGCGCACCAGCAGGGGGCTTCTCCCACTGTTCGGGGTTTTGTGCCGCGAGGCTCGGGAGTGGACGTGTGGCTTCCAGAGCCCATGCCTCCTGCGCCAAAACAGATCGAATATCGACTCCAGGTCAGGCAGACAGCGCACGGAGCCGGAGGTGGCCCGGTCGCTTCTGGCGGGGCGTTGACCGTCACCGTGTTTGACCCGGACGCCCGGATTCCGCTTTCGCCCAGCGCTCTCGTGCAAAGCCAAGATCAGCGTCCCACTGCAGATCGAGACGCTCTGCGCGCGCTCGCTCGACTCGAAGGGCAAGGCCCGCGTCGTGGGGGGATCGATATCCGGGGTGAGGATGCGAGCGATTTGCTTCCGCATCTCAAGGGAAGGCGCGTAATCGTTGAGCCGCAGATGATGGAGTTGCGGTTCGGAGATGAGCCTCTTCGTCCTCGGTTTGATCTCGAACTGTCTTCGGATGGCACCCAGATCCTCGTCAAAGTGTCGTTTCAGCGTGCGGGCGATCCCAGGCGCTTCACGACGAACAGCGGGGCCTGGTTCGAGGGCAGTCCAGGGTACTACGTGGATGCGCTCGAGGGGTGGACTCGTCCTATCGACCGACACGTATCGCCCGCGGCGCTGCGTCGGCTGCTGCGAATTCCATCGATTGCGGAACCTGTGGAGAGGTTGCCGGATCTTGTCATGCAGGGACTGCCGAAGATCGCGCTCGAGATTGGAGCCGAGCTTCCGGAGCTGTCGCAGGTGGCGGATGTCATCGACCTCGAGCCGACTTTCCGTGTAGCGGCGGGCGGAAGTCTGACCGAAGCCCAAGTGAGCCTTCGTGCCGCCTACGAAGACGTCGAGATCGATGTTCGCGCGGACGGGATGACCGTTCCGGTGATCGTGAAACCACCGGAGTCCGGCAGCGTCAAGAGGGCGAAGTGCATCCGATGCGACATCGCGGCCCAGCAGATCGCGGCTGCGAGGTTGCGCGATCTCGGGCTGATCCCAGCGGAGGACGGAAATAAGTTCGTCGCTCGTGGAGATGACGCCATTCGATTTTGGACCGAGGGAATTTGTTCGCTCCCCGACGAATGGGACCTATTTGTTCCCGACGATCTGGTCGACGTTCAAGTTCGCAACGAGGCGCTCACGGCCAACGCTCGCGTATCGAGCGGCGTCGATTGGCTGTCGCTCCGGCTCAACTTCGAGAGCGAAGGCGTAGCGGTGACACAGGACGAGCTGGCCCGTTGCCTTACTGAGGGCAGACGCTACGTCCGTCTGTCCGACGGGACGTTCGCCAAACTCGATTCCCAGAAGGTTCGTGAGGTACTCCAGAGGCAAGCGGAGATCCTTGCGACCGGGGGCGGCAACGGCGGCAAGCTTCCGCTTTCTCAGGCTGGACGTATCGAGGACCTGCTCGCTCAAGTGGGTCGGTCGGCGGTGTCCGGTGAGTCGAAAGAGCTCTTTCGAAAGCTACAGAACATCGACGAAATCAAGATCACACGCAAGCCTCGCAACCTCAAGGCGGCCCTTCGTCCGTATCAGGAGCAGGGATTTCACTGGCTCTGGTTTCTCCACGAGATCGGTAGCGGCGGAGTTCTCGCCGACGACATGGGCCTCGGCAAGACGGTGCAGACCCTTGCGCTGCTGCTCGCGGTGAAGGCTGAAGACGCCAAGGCGGAAGGGCGTCTGGCGCCGTTCAAGGCGCTCATCGTCGCGCCGACCAGCGTCGTGACCAACTGGCTGCGTGAGATTGACAAGTTTGCGCCTTCACTCAGGCATGCTCTCTGGCACGGTTCGGAGCGGAAGGAGCGGCAGGACGAGCTCGAAGACGCGGACGTAGTCATCACGAGCTATGCGCTTCTTCGGCGCGATGAGCAGATGCTGAAGGAGATCAATTGGCGCTACGTCATTTTGGACGAAGCGCAGCAGATCAAGAATCCCTTCAGTGCCACGGCCCGCGCTGCGAAGCACATTCGCGCCGATCGTCGGCTCGCCTTGTCGGGCACTCCGATCGAGAATCGCTTGAGCGAGATTTGGTCGATCTTTGACTTCGTCGCCCCAGGTCTTCTAGGCCCTCTCGACAAGTTCGAGGAGCGCTATTCGCGGTCCATTGAAGCTGGGGACAAGGTGGCCGCCGAGCGGCTTCGAGCCACGATCCATCCGTTCATCCTCCGGCGCACGAAGTCTGAGGTCGCTCGGGATCTTCCGGCGAAGATCGAGACCGACATGTTCTGCGAGCTGTCTGGAGAACAGGCAGCGCTATACGGAGCCGTCCTCAAGGAAGTTCGGGCGCAAGTCATGGGCGAGGTCGAACGCCATGGGCTTGCACGCAGTCACATCCAGATTCTCGCGGGATTGACACGACTTCGGCAAGCCGCCTGTGACCCGCGGCTGCTCGGGCTGCCCCGGGAGTTTGGCGACGAGGATTCAGGCAAGCTCGTCGCGCTTCGCGATTTGGTCCAGACTTCGGTTGCCGGCAAGCATCGTGTCCTCATCTTCAGTCAGTTCGTCAGCATGCTTCGCATCGTGCGGCGTGCGATGGAAGACGACGGTGTGGCTTACGAGTACTTGGACGGCTCGACGCAGGACCGAGCCGATCACGTCGAGAGATTCCAAGCAGAGGATGGTCCTCCAGTATTCCTGATCTCGCTCAAGGCAGGCGGCAGCGGATTGAATCTCACGGCTGCTGACACCGTGATTCACTTTGACCCCTGGTGGAATCCGGCGGTCGAGGACCAGGCGACCGACCGGGCGCATCGCATCGGGCAAACGAAGATCGTCACGATGTACCGGCTGATCGCGAAAGGAACGATCGAGGAGAAAATTCTAGAGCTTGCAGGGAAGAAGAGGGAGCTCGTTGGCGCCGTTCTCAGCGAAGATATGGGTGGCGCCAAGACCCTCACCAAGAGCGATCTGGAAGATCTGTTCAGGCTCGAGTCTTAGGACGTACACTTGCGTTCCAATGATGTGGCTCTCTAGTTCGGCCATCGCTCGGCTACGCGACGTTCTGCGTGATCGCGGCGCTCCAGCTTCCCGCGCGATTCCTGTGGGTTCATCCGATCTTCCCGTCGAGCTGGCACAGGCTGTCGCCTTCGCGGAATATGGTCCTCTCTGCGAGGCGATGTTCCTGATGATGTCAGCAGACGCCGATGTCTCCCCGCAAGAGCGTGACGTTCTGCGGGGCGCCCTGCGAACGCTGTCGGACGAATCGGTTCGGTCCGAGCACATGGATGCGATGCTCGAACAGGCGGAGAGGGACGTGGCGCGCGAGGGCCGTGCAAGGCGTATGGAGGTGGTGACGGCGTCGCTCCGCGATGACGAGGGCCGCGCCGAAGTCGCGTTCGTCCTGGCGGCAGCAATCGTTTTTGGAGATGGGTCGGTGGGGGACGAAGAGCACCAGACCCTCTGCGATCTGGCTGAGCAGTTGGGCATCGACGACGTTAAAGCGGGTGCGCTGCTCGATGCAGTCGAAGCGGACCTAGGCATCAAGTAGGCTCACAACGTGGATTCGGGGCACGCTTCACCTGAGTCGTCGAGCCATTCGGCGGAGAGCGGTCTGCCGTCCGTCGCCGGGTATCAGGTGCTCCGGCGCATCGCCGTCAACGCGATGAGCGATGTCTTACTCGCTCGCGCCAGTGGTCCGAGTTCTCCAGAACGAGTGGTCGTGCTGAAGGTCTTGCTGGACCCGTCGAGCGAGGACGACGATGCGTTCGTCTCTCTGTCTCGCGAGATAGAGAGCTATCGGCGCCTCGTGCATCCGGCCATAGCGAGGCTTTTCGATTTCTTCGAGGACCGGGGTCATCGCGTCATCGTTCTCGAATACGTAGACGGTGTGCCGCTTCACAGGCTCCGCGCGCTGCTCAAGTCTCGCGGGCGCGATCGGATTGCCGACCCGGCGGCCATCTTTATCGCGTGGCGAGTATTTAGTGCGCTCGCGGCGGCGCACGGCGCTCTCGATCCGTCGACGGGCCGAGGTCGCTCGGTCGTCCACCGGGATATCAACCCCTCGCACGTGCTCGTGCCGTGGGACGGACATGTGAAGGTCGGTGACTTCGGTATTTCCGTGGCGCTTGAATCCGCAGATCGGAACGAATCGGGTCTTATCGAGGGCACATATGGATATCTGGCGCCCGAGCAGGCGACGTCAGGAGTCGCGTCCCCTCGAGCTGATGTTTATTCGGCCGGCCTCGTGCTCTGGGAGCTGTTGACGGGTCGCAAGGCTATCGTCCGGGATGCAAAGCGTGATGAGAGCGTTGTCGAGGCGATGTCCAAGCCTTCGTTCCCGGCGCTAAGTGAGCTGCGACCCGACCTTCCCAAGGCGGTTCTCGGCGCCGTCGCTCGCGCGCTCGATCCCGAACCGGACAAGCGCACGATCGATGCGCAATCCATGTGCGATGCGCTCCGCATTTCGGGTAATCTCGAAGAGGGTCGCGTGGCCCTCGTGGAGATACTCTCGGTCATACGGCCCTCCGCCGTCGCGGACCTTCTCTTCGAATCCGCGATGCGGCCGAAGGCGACCAGCGAGTTTTGGTCAGAGCCGACGCGGAAAGTCGACCTGCCGATGTCGGCCGAGGCCTGGCTGGAGATGGAAGCCCTGGCCTTGTCGTCATCTGTCGCGACTCCTGCCGAATTTGGCCAAGGAAAGGCAAACATCGGATTGCCTCGCGACAGTACGGCCTCGTCGGTCCGCGATTCGGCGGCGTCGCAGCCATTGGCGCCGCCGCGGCCGCGTGGATCTGAACTGCCGACCGGTGGCCCTGCCACGACAGCGGCGGGCTCTCCTCGAGTGCCCTCAGGACCGGGGCCCACGTCGGAGGCAGTTCCGGGGCAGCGAGCCACCATTGTGTCCGAGGCTTCGGCCCGCGCCGAAGCAGCCGCGGGCGGGGCGTTCATCCCGGGAGACGACGCCGGGATCGACGTGCAAGTGGCCCTCGAAGCAGAGACCGCTCCAGCTGCTGTCCCGATGGAGCGAGTGACTTCGGCTGTTGTTCCTCCTGTCGGACAGCGTGGTGAGCCCGAGCCGTCGAATGGGGATGTCGAGCAGCCGCGCAGGCGCAGCTCAACAGCGCGCTGGGGCATCGCTCTCGGGCTGCTCGCAGCGGTGTCGATCGCTGCAATGTACGCTTGGGATCCTCTTTCCTATGGGCCGTCGAACTCGCCGAAACCATCGGTGACCTCCGTCCCCACAGGCGATGCTTTGGTCGGCGAGAACCCGGTCGCATCCTCTGTGAGCCTCGCTCCCGCACCCGTCTTGAGCACCTCCGATCCGGCTACGCCCGGCCAGCGCACGGCGACCGGCAAGATTACCGTGGGCCCTGCGCAACCCGGACATCGAGTGTGGATCGACGGGCGTTTAATGGGTGAGGAGTCTCCCTCTTCGTACGTCGTCCCCTGCGGCAGGCACGTCGTGCAGGTGGGGAGTCGAGGGTCGCCGCAGACGCTTGATGTGGCGTGCGGAGCGGAAGTCGAGGCCAGGTAGGGTTTTGGGGCGAGGCCGCCCTCTCGAGCATGTGCGTCTCGATGAGGAACCCGAGGGTGCCGGCATGCGCATGTTTCCAGAATCTGCTTCCCGATGTAGGAGTGCGCCTCGATGACCGAAGGCAACCGCGTTCCGTCCGGCGGGCGTCCCAGCGACGACACACTATCGTTCGACCGTCGGTTGCGCGTGCTCTTCTTGAACGACACTTCTCGAAATGGCGGTCCCGGACGCACGCTGCTCTTCATGTTGAAGCATCTCGACCCCCAGCGTATTGAGCGCTGGGTCGTCGTACCGCGAGAGGGGGATGTGGCGGATCTTCTGCGCAAGGGTGAAGTCGCCGATCGATTGACCTTTGAGCCGGATCTCATCGAGAACTTGGTCGAGCCGTGGACTCGCCCGCTCGTGCGCAGCGACTTCAACGCTTCGTGGATCCTCAAGAGCGTTCGATCGGCAGGCAATGTCTTCCGCGCGATCCGCGCGCTTGTTCGACTGAGCCGCCAGATCCGTCGCCGTCGCGTCGACGTGATTTTTTGCAACGGAACAACAGCCAACTTCGCCGGCGCGGCGCTCGCAGCGCTCACGGGCGTACCCGCGATTTGGCATGTGTTCTACACGTCCGTTCCGGCGATTCTCCGGCCAATTCATGACCGCCTCGCGCAATCCAAGGGAGTTCGGTCGATCTTGTGCGTATCGGAGCCGACGCGCCAGCTCTTCGACCCGACCGGCGCCAAGGTGCGTGTCGTGCACGACGCGATCGACACATCGGAGTTCGCGCCCGAGCGCAGCCAGAAGAATCTGCGCGCTGAGTTTGGTATCGGGCAGGATGCCGTCGTCTTTGTCAGTCACGGGCGCATCGTGCCGCGCAAGGGGTACGTAGAGCTGATTCGGGCCGTCGATGTCGCCGCGCGGCGGATGTCGGATGCGCAAAGGGCAAGGTTCCGCCTCGTGGTCTTTGGCGACACTCCGGAGGACACGCGCCGCAATCACCTCGACGAGTGTCGCTCGCTCGTGGCGACGCTCGAGCTGGGCGATATCGTGTCGTTCGTTGGATATCGCTCCGACATCAAGCCGTTCGTCGCCGAGGCGGATGTCGTCGTCGTTCCCAGCATCTACGAGGATCCACTTCCGCGGTCTGTTCTAGAAGCGATGGCGTTGGGCCGCCCCGTCATCGCATTTGGGGTCGGAGGCATCCCCGAAATGGTCGTCCCCGGCGTGACGGGACTCCTCGCAAACGGGCGACCGCCGGACATCGATGGATTGGCCGAGCACATGCTCACCTATGTGAGTAGACCGGACTTGCGGGAAGAACACGGAATGGCTGCCAGAAGGCGAGCCGTTCACGAGTTCGATTCTGTCGTGCACGGGCAGCGGATACAGCGGGAGCTCGTCGAAGCTGCGGCGCCGCAACGGCCGGCGAACGGTTGAACGGCTCGTTCTGAGGGCGGGCTGTCCGCAGATGACGACACCTGTCGCGCGGTAGCTTGATCGATGCTCCAATTACGAGAACAGGTCGACCGCGCGCTGGACGTAGTCGCCCTTGGCCCAATCGAGAGCGCGTGCGATCTCGCGTCGAATGGCAAGCACTCCGAGATCTGCGGGGTGAATCGCGATGCGTGTCGGAAAGAGACGTCGCGCATGGGCGGCCACGCGACACCACGCGATCGTCGAGACGACGCGACCCGGAGATCGGGTCGCCCAGTTCAGTACGACGCTCGGGCGAGATCGGCCGCTCACCGGGTCGTATATGCGCAGGTGGTCCTCGCAATAGCGATATCCGCGTGCGGCCAGCAAGGGCAGCATCCAGGCGGGCATGGACCATCCGGGTGCCACGTAACCGTCGGCGCGCAGCCCCACCTCGCGAAGCACTCGTTCTCCTTCCTCGACACGCGTCCTGCCTTCGTCAAGACTGATGTCGCTCATCTCGGCTTCTCGGGAGGTCACGACGCGCTGAGCAAAGAGCCAAGCAAGCCTGCCGCGAATCGATGCGCCCGCGTAGGCTGGGCCGGACTGGTGGTAGTAGCCATGCAGCAGAAGCTCGTGTCCGCGCGCTTGGAGATCGCGAAGGCGCTCGCAAAAGCGAGGATGGTCGCGCAGGGGAGCCCTCCTATGAAAGTCAGGCACGACGAGCAAGGCAGCACGAGCGCCAGCGCGCGCGCACATGTCGAGAGCATCCTCGACCTCGGCGGACCATTCGGGAGAAACGTCGTGAATGGATACGTAGACAGCCACGTCGGCCTTCGTATCACGTCGCGAGGAGATCGTCGTAGGTGTCTAGCACTCGCTTGAAATGCTCGCGGACAGTGGTCACCCGCGCCGCGGCGGCGAGCGACAGCGTCCGAAGCTCTGCGCGATCGCTCACAAGGATGCGCTCGAGGGCCTCGGCGCACGCGTACGAGTCTAGACTTGGGTACTTCGCGCCGCAGGAAAGGTCCACGCTTTCGCTCGCGCCTCCGCGGTCCGGAACTACGACCGGAAGCCCGCACGCGATGGCTTCAGCGACGCCCAGGCCGAACGTTTCGTATGGGCACCCGTGCACGAGTACGTCCGCAGCCGCGAATGCTTTCGCCAGCTTGGTCCGGTCCTGTTCGAATCCTAGGAATTGGACGCCCGCCGGAGCGCGACGCTGGAGTCGAGCGCGTTCGGGTCCGTCACCAAACACGACGAGAACGGCGGGGCGGCGCTCCCGGACGCGCGCAAACGCGTCGAGCACGACGTCCCATCGTTTCTCCACCGCAAGACGCCCCGCCGCGACGATGATGTCGCCGGGCTCGCCGCGAGTGAGCTGCATCCGAAGTTCGGGGTCTGGCTCTCGAGGATGAAACGTGTCGACGTCGACGCCGAACGGGATCTGGATAATATTGGATACGCCTGCCTCGCGAAGGCGGGTAGCCTGCGCAACGCCCGCGACGAACGTGGCATCGAACCGCGCAAGAAGAGCCCGCACTCCCATCCACAGGGGGCGTGTGAGAGCGTTTCTTCCGACAGGTCCGAACGCGTGGCTCAAAGCTGGCTCGACGTAAGTCCCGATGTGGTCGGCGTGCCAAAAAATGGTGCGAAGCCGGGCCGCTTTTCTTCCGCATGCGAGCACCGCGGCGGCGCCGAGGTATGGGGAGTGAGCCTCGAGAACGTCTGGACGGAGGTCTCGGACCACGCGGCGGATTCTTCCGAGGTGTCCGAGCACGTGATACGTCGGGTCGTAAGGAAGGCTTGGTCCGCCGATGCGGACTAGTCGCGCCTGGATCGAATCCTGCCCCCCCACCTCGTCGGATGAGAACAGAATGCGATGCTCGTTGCGAGGGCCTGGTGCGATGACGGTGTGCGAATGACCGAGCTGGCACAGAACGTGACCTCTGGCCGTCAGATGGCTGCGAATCCCACCTCCGCGTTCGGAGTAGAACTCCGTGATGTCGACGATGTTCACTCAATCCTCCAGGCGTCGTCAGGACCAGGTCTCTCCGTAGCGCCTGCTAGCTTCCCAGGCGAGGCCCGGCACCACGTTTCATCGGTCCGATCGCCTTCGCACGTTTCCGCTCTCAAGAGGGAAGATGGCGGAGTCGCTGAATATCTGCACAGCGATGTGTCTCCGTTCGCCGCTCTCGCCGCGAAGCGAGGGCGCCCGCTTCGGGTGGCGATACTCAGTGATTTCCTCCGAATACCTTACGCGAATGGTGCGGTGTTTCAGACACGGTTCCTGTATCAAGAATTGCGTCGGTGTGGTCACCAGGTCACAGTATTCGGACCTGCCGACCCCGCCGCCGCTCCCGGCGAAATCGTTCCTGGAAGCGTTGCTCTGCCCAGTCTGCCTCTCGCAGCGTATCCCGGGCTCCGCGTACCTCTTCCACTCGCGCCATGGATATTCGACGCGAAGCGCTGGGATTTCGACGTGTGCTTTGCGCAGACGACGTCGATGCTCCTGGAGTTCGGCATTTGGTTGCGCCGTATGAAGGGCATTCCTCTTTTGTGCGTGAACACCACTCATCTCGTGGCGGCCTACGACGAGCTCCTTCCAGCTCGTTTTTCGAAGAGCCCATTGGTGCATGCCGGTCTTCACCTGACGCTTAAGCGCCCCTACGAACGTCTGTTCGCACGGCTCTACAATCAGAGCGACGGGCTCGTCGTGCTGAGCGACGGGCTTCGGGCGTATTGGCGCGAATGCGGGGTGACCGTTCCGATTCACGTGATCCCGAGGACGGTTCAGCCGGAGGTATTCGACAAGCCGCTAGGCGCGGACCCTTTTGCGGCGCTATTCGCGAACGCTGGTTTGACCGAGAACGGGCCGCGCCTTATCTGCGCTGGCCGTCACGCCCGCGAGAAGTCTCCTGACCGAGTCATCCGCATCTTTGCGAAGCACGTGCTCCCGAGCCAGCCTGAAGCGACGCTCACGATGATCGGGGAGGGCGCCGAGACTCCCGCGCTGAAGCGCCTCGCGCGCGAGCTCGGTGTCGAAAAGAGGGTCCTTTTCACAGGCGAGGTCCCGTGGACGTCGATGCCGGATTACTACAGGTTTGCTGATATTTTCATGCATGCGTCGCTGAGCGAAACCTACGGGAACGTAGTCGGTGAGGGCCTCTGGTGCGGCACGCCGATGGTGGCGTTCGCGGACGGAATGGGCGTCAGCGCGCAGATTACCCATGGTGTCAACGGTATGCTGCTCGCTCCCGGAAAGGGCGAACTCGCAGAGCGTGCCGCAGACGAGTCTTTCGGGCGCGCCGTTGTCGAGTTAATTGGGGCCCCGGCCCTGCGCGCGCGTTTGGGAAGGCAAGCTTCGAAGCGGGCGCGCGAACGGTGTGCACCCGCCGTAGTCCAGGGTCGAATTGCCGATGCGTTTCAGCACGCGCAGGACCACGCTGCCGCTAGCGGGGACCGTCCCGCTCTCGAGCGCCCGAAGCTGCTCCAGTGGTTTACGACGCTCAGCCATGCGCGATTGTGGACGAAGTATAACGGGCTCGTGCTCTTGGCTGGTTGTCTGCGTCCTGTCGCCAAAGGCCAGCAGCGGGGACGATTGCATCCTCGCATGGGGACCTGACAAAAGGGAGTGTTGTCGGGGCGACGGGTTAGCTTGCGGTCACTCGGGGTTTGCCTTCACCCACTCGATGACGCTTTCGAGTCCGTCGCGCATCGGCACCCTCGGCTCCCACTCGAGGTCATTGCGAGCATTGGAGATGTCGGCGTACGTGGCCTCGACGTCACCGAGCGGAACGGGAGCGTGCTCCACGATAGGCCGAATGCCCGTTAGCTCTCCAAGCATCTCGACGAGAGTTACCAGTTCGATAGGCGCGCCAGACCCGAGATTGTACGCGCGGTATCCCCGAGGTCCGCATTCGACAGCGCGAAGCACTCCGCGAACGATGTCGTCGACGTGAGTAAAGTCGCGTCGCATCGTTCCGTCGCCGAACAGAACAATCTTGCGGTGTTGCAAAATCGCACGAACGAACAAGGTGATGGCCATCTCTGGGCGCTGACGCGGACCGTAGACCGTGAAAAATCGGAGTGCAGAGCAACGCAGGGCCGGAGTAGAGAGGAAGTGAGCGCGCGCGATCAGCTCTGCGCCGCGTTTGGAGGCGGCGTATGGCGACTCTGGAGCGACAGCCGGAGCATTCTCAGACGCCGGTAAGGGGGTCGTACTCCCGTAGACCGAGGAGCTAGACGCAAAGACGAAGGTGTCGATCCCCTGGTCCCGCGCGATCTCGAGCATCACGGCAGTCCCTTCGACGTTGACGTGCGCGTACTGGGCGGGCGCGGCAAAGGACGGTCTGACACCAGCCAATCCCGCAAGATGAATGATCGCGCGGGCACCTTTCGCGAGTGGAGCCACGGCCGAGCGATCCGTCACGCACGCGGGGACGACGCGTAGACGGCTCTCCACAGGGCGTCGAGGGTCGGACACTCCAGTCGCCGCGTCGACGAGATCTCGAGCATTTCTGTGTTTGTATGCGGTCGGATAGGGCACGTTCGAGAAGTCGTCCACGACGATCACATCCTCCCCCATCATGAGGAGTGCCCTCGTCACGTGGTAGCCGATGAAACCAACGCCTCCGGTCACAAGAATGGGTGCCACGCGGGACCTGTGCGGATCAAGATAGCCCGTCGGCGCCAGGGAGAGCGAATTTCCCAAGGCTTGGACTCGATTCAGGGACGGATCATCGGTCCGGCGAGATGCCAGGGCAGCGCGAACCATCGGGCGAACCGTGGTGACAGGTCGGAATCATGAGGCTGCTCACCCGCGCTGAAATATGCGAGCCTGCACCGCGTGGCATTCGTACTAGCCAGCGTCGCCGCTCTCGCTTTGGCACTCGCTCTTACGATATCGGGCGGCCAATTCGATTGGATTGCCATGGCGCCGCTTGCTGTCGCGGTCGGAGCTTCTCTCGTTGCCCCATTCTCCAAGCCCGATGCAGACCGATTGAGCGACGAGCGCTCCGCTCGGCTCGTACATTGGATATTGGTCGCTGCGACGACTTCCCACCTCGTGCTCTCCCTTGTCGTGCCCATGCAAACGCCCGCCGCGCGAGAAGCACGAATCGAAATGGCAGCGGCCGTTGGGTTCGCAGGGGTCGTTTGGGGCCTTTACCTGTGGCGTCGTGAATGGGTGGGTCGCCACGGGTTTGCCGTGCTGGTCTCAGTATTTCTCGCGTTGGGCGTCGTCGCCATACGAAGCAATCCGGAGCCGCACATTGATGTCTGGGTGTTTCAGCAACAAGGAGCAGCGGCGCTGTCGCACGGAATCAATCCATATGAGGTGATGTTTCCCAACATCTATACTCCCGAGCAATCTCTTCGATTTTATGGGCCGACCTGGCTAGAAAGGGGATACATCAATACGTATCCCTATCCTCCGGCCATCCTCTTGGCAGAGGTTGCTTCCTTTCTTCTCACGGGTGACTATCGATATGCGCTGCTCGGGTCGATTGTGCTCGCGGCCCTGGGAATGGTCTATTTGGCTCCTCACGACCGTCGCAGGATCGCCGAGCTTGCTGCTTTATGTTTCCTCTACAGCCCTACAACGCTGTTTGTCATGACTCTCGGGTGGACCGAGCCAATCGTAGTCGTGGCATGGGTGGGCGCCGTCATCGCAGCACGTCGGCTGCTCACGTGCGTGGAGCCCAGCCCACTCGGAACCGAGCGGTGGCTAGCAGGAGCGTCTCTCGGCGTGCTCGCGACCACCAAACAGTATTCCGTGCTTCTCTTGTTGCCCCCGCTGCTCCGCGCCGTCGGCCGTCTGCGTCGAGGATGTGAGCTCGGTTGGGCGACGTTGGCGACGGCCATCATTGTCGTGCCCTTCCTGGTCTGGAATCCCCGTGAATTCGTTCATGACGTGGTGGTCGGCCTGTTTCGACAACCGCTCAGGGTCGACGCCCTGTCCATGCTCGCCATTTGGGGACGGATGGTCGGACCCGAACAGGTTCCGCACGTGGCCGTTCTCGGCGCATTCGTCGCTGCGGCTATCGTGGTGGTGTGGGCTCCTATGCCCGCTGGGAATCTCGGACGCGCGGCTTGTTCGTCCGGCGCGGCCGTGATCGTGTTTCTCTTTTTGAACAAGCTCGCATTCTGTAACTACTATTGGCTCGCATTCTATTTGCTCTGCGCGTCGGTCGCGATCGGGGAGGGAACTCGGGAAAAGGGCTCCATAGGTGGCTCCTTGCGCCGATAGACGTAGAATCCCCCGCGCACCGCGCGAAGTGTGAAGCGCTCTCGCAGCAGGCGACGGATTTCTAGAGGGAACCGGTCGTGGGCAACATCGACTACCGAGAGCGGGCGTTCGAGAAGATCGTCCATGAGGACCGCGCCCTGCACCTCGATTCGGTCGATATCCGTTTCCCAGAGGGCTACTGGGTATTTGCCTGACCAGACAAGGTGAGTCATTTGAAATGGAGTTGCCAGGAGTCTTCCGTCGAGGGCGAGCTCGAGCCCGGGTTCGTCCGCCATGACGAGCGAAGCGGGTTCGAGCCCCGCGCGTGCGACGTCGAGCGCGCGGCGTCGCTCTGGAATGAGGTGTCCCCATTCCACGACGCTTCGGGTGCTCGCAACGCCGCTCCACATAGATTGAACGAGCACAAAGCATGCTCCCGCGAGCTTGCCCCGCTCTAGGACCGGCGATATCGAAGATCGCCCAAGCACAATGACGGCGCCGACGCAGGGCTCGAGCCAGTAGTTGCTCGCGCTGCCAATTTTTGCCGAGCATAGGAGAGTCCAGGCCGTGCTGGCTCCGAGCGCACCGAGCGCGAGAGCGCCTCCAGGGGTCCGTCGCGCGCACCACCCGCAGACCAGAGCCCCCGTCACCAGACTGCCCATCATCTGTCCGCGTCCAAGCACTTGATCCGTCCATTGGTGGAGATCGAGAGGTTGGGCGGTACCAAGCAGCAAGTGGCGAATCCACGCCCCGTGGGTTGTGACCTCAAGTGCACCTCCCACCACGCCGACGACGCATGCTGCCCCAAGCGCGCCAGGCCACGCCTTCGTGCGGCGCTGCCAAACGTCGACGGCGAACATTCCCGCGCCAAGACCGACGACGTTCGGTTTGACGCATGCAGCGAGGGCGAAAAGGCCACCTGTGATTGGGTCGACCCGAGCTCTCTTGGTGGTCCGGAGTGCGGCGATTCCACTGAGAGCAATCGCAAGGGAGTCTGGTCGACCGGACGCGGAGAACAAGGTGAGCGTATACGTCCCACCGACAAACATCGCTGCCCAAAGCGCGATTCGTCTGTGATTGGGGTCGGAGCCCACCACGAGGACCCCAAGCAGCCCGAACCAGAGCCCCGATGCCATGGCACGAGCGATGAGCGGAGCGTCCGCAGCTGGAACGAAATGGAGGAGCCAGGCCCATATCGGCAAATACAGTACGTAGTAGCGTGACGGAACCGATCCGTAGTCGAACGCTCCCGCGATAGGATCTACATAGAGCTTCATCCCGTCGCGCATTCGCGAAGCTTCGAACAGCACCTCTCCTTCGACCCCGTCCAAGAGTCGGGCGGAGCTCGTCCAAAGAACGAAGCCGATATTGGCGACGAACGCGACAAGGACGACAAGGGCCGCCGTGAGCAGCAGCAGTCTTTCGCGTCTCGCGGCCATGGGAACGGGACCGGTATTCACTCGAGGGCGCGTCGGACGGAGGACATCGTCGGTCGTCGAAAGGTACCAGGTTCCCCAGCAATGCTACCTGCGGTGTGGAATCGGAAGCGGAATCGAAGGCATTCCGGCTGGCGCGCCGCCCATGGATCGCAGCATGTTGTCCAGGTCGATGGTCCGGTATCCCGCCGGCAGCTGAAAATCGGAATCGGGGAGGCTGCGCTTATCGACCTTGGTGATCTCCACGCGCGTCTCCTCTGTCGCACCGTCCTTCGCGTAACCGATGAAACGCAGAGGAAAGTGCTTTCCGTCGGCCAGCTCCAGCATCCAAGCTCGTTCGGATGGGAGCGCGCCAAGCGGAATGGACAGCCACGAGGCTCCCTCGCTCGCGACGCACACCGTACCCTCCCGGTGATCACTCGATACGTCCCAATTCTCGCACTTGTATCCCGCGATCGTTTCAAACTTGCCGGTCTTGATCACCTTGGGCGGGGAGCTCGGGGACCCCGAAGGCGTCGCACCCGGGGCGCGCGGCATCGCGGACAACGTCTTGCCAGCCGAATTGAGATCGAGCACCATCGCTTGTTTCTGCGTGTCGTTGACGAGCATGACCTTCTTCGCGGTACCGTCGAAGATCGCATACGGCTTTTCGCCGAGCATCATCGGTCCGCCTTTCGTCAGTTGGTCAGGCAATTGGAAGCGTGCTCGGCCGGATTTGAGCTCCACGGCAACGGGAAACGAGCGATTGCCATCCTTCGCTTCCTTCACGAAGCCGTCGATTTCGCCCTCGAATCCGTTGAGGAAGGCTAGCGATCCACCGAGCGTCGAAGCGCTCGAGACGGGGGCCGCTGCACCGTCGGGCAATGCATTTTGACTCTGTGGCTTATTGCAGCACAGAGTGGTACCAATGGCTACGAGCACTGAAGAGAACAATAATATCCGCATGGTAACAACTGTCGCATCGGTGACCCGGTCGACGCAATACCGAAATATACATATCCCATGTTCTCGGTTTCCGCTAACGTGCCGCTCGTGCGCGGGGCAATTCATTCCTTCGCCGATCGGGTGTTCTCTCGTAGTAGTTCTCAGGGTTTCTCAGGCCACTTGTGCTTCGGATACTTCCTCATAAGTTCTTTGCGTATCGCCGGATAGTGACGTTGCCAGAACCCGGCCAAGTCGGTCGTCACCTGGACTGCGCGACGGTTCGGGGCAAGAAGCTCGAGGACCAAGGGCGTGCCCCGACCAATGCGTGGACCGTCGGACATGCCAAAGAAATCCTGCATGCGAGACGCGATGCTGGGAGGCCGCCCTGCCTCGTATCGGATAACCACTGAGCGACCCGCAGCCAATGTGGCCCGCTCCGGAGCGAGTCGTTCTAGTTGTCCTGGCTTGATGCCGGTCGCCCGTTGGAGCGCATCGAGCAGACCGGCTTCGCGCAGCTCCGCGAAGCTCGTCCTTCCATCACAAAGCGAAGACAACGTTTCTCGCACGACGTCGTCAGTCGGGGCGCGCAGTGTGGAATCGATCGATGCTGCGAAACGTGCTCGCTCGAGCCATCGGTTGAGGACGTCCGCAGGAGCGAACGCGCTCGGCCCCGCATCAAGCGCGGCTTCTCGGAGCAATCGCGTGGCATCCTCGACCGGAGCATCGGTGCTCTCGGTCGAGAAGAGGACAAGTCCGTCCCACATCACGGACTCTCGAGCCTGCACCCGCAGCGCCTCACCGTTCCACATGGTCTCACTCTTGTTCGTGATCCCGCTCGGTTCGACATCGATTAGCCATTCCGGCTCGATCGCGCTTGCGAGTCGAACGAGGACTCCGGTGCGCGCCCCGCTTGCTCGTGCCTCCGCGTCGATCGCCACCATCCATTCTGCATGTCGCACGGCGCTCTGCTCCGAGAGCTCCGCTTGGCCGCCCGTAGCGAGAGCAAGCTGCCTGCCCCCCGGGCGCACCCGACGGGTCACCCGATCCGGATACGAGGCGAGAAGCGCTTGGCCGAGCGAGGCCTGCGCATCTTCCCCGCGGCCGGTTCCGAGGCCGTGCCGACAACTCTTCTCGAGCTGCGCTGCGGCGCGCCTCACCGCGATGGTCGCGCCCACGTCGAGTCCTGCTGCCCGCATGGAGCTCGGTGAGAACCCACTGCCTTCGACCTCTCGGAACAGGTCAATGATCGCGTCGATGTCCGAGCGTTCTGCGGCGATATCGCTGGCTCGAGCATCGCCAAAACGAGCTTTGCTCGCGGCACGGATGTCTCCTTCGGAAAGTATCGCGGCGGCAAGGCACGCGTCGTCCACGATTCCTCGGCGTTCGCCTTCCAGCACAAGCCGTGCGAGGCGTGGATGAAGCGCGAATCGCAGCATATCGTGTCCAGTTCTCGTCAATGCTGCGTCCGTATCGATCGCGCCGAGGCGCCTCAATAGTTCGTCTGCAGCGCGGCTGGCCGCCTCGGGAGGCGCCTCCAACCATTCGAGATCCAGCGCGGAAAGCGCCGCGAGCAGTAGGCGCGCAGGAGCGAGGTCAGCGCGGAGAACCTCGGCCACATCGAATCGTGGGCGAGACTCGAAGTCAGCTCGAGTAAAGAGCCGAATGCAGCGGCCTGGACGAGTCCGCCCTGCGCGACCCGCACGCTGCACCGCTGAGGCTTGGCTGACTTTGTCGACTCTCAAACGCGTGAGGCCCGACCACGGTGCATGGGTCGCGACCCGAGCGAGCCCGGAGTCGACCACGGCGACGACTCCTTCGATCGTGACCGAGGATTCGGCCACGTTGGTCGATAAGATCACCTTGCGTCGGGCTCCCGGTCGAACCGCGGCGTCCTGATCCTCCGCGGACAGATCTCCATGGAGTACGACGACGTGCAGGTCCGCTTCCGATGCGACCTTCTCGCAGTGTGCGGCGGATTGACGGATTTCGCTCGCCCCCGGAAGAAAGACCAGTACATCGCCGTCGAGCCCCTCCATAACCAGTTTTCGCACGGCAGAAGCCACGTGCGACGACAGCGGTCGCTCATCGGGGCACGCTTCGTATTCGACCGAGACGTCGTAGTGGCGCCCCACCGTGCGTACGACGGGAGCACCCAGAAATGCAGCGATGGGCTCGGTCGAAAGTGTCGCGCTCATCGCGACGATCCGTAAGTCAGGCCGGTGCTGTCGCTGCAACCGCGCCGCAAGCGCGAGAGCCAAGTCGCCGTGGACATGGCGTTCGTGAACCTCGTCGAAGACGATGGCATCGACGCCGTCGAGCCCGGGCGAAGACAATAGCTTGCGCTCGAGCACGCCCTCGGTGACGAATCGAATTCGCGTGCGGGCGCTCGAAACCTCTTCGAAGTGGACGCTGTAGCCCACGCGTTCGCCGACCGGTTCTCCGAGCTCTTCGGCCACACGGCGGGCCGCGAGCCGAACGGCGAGTCGCCGCGGCTCTACGACGACGATCTGCCCGCGGGTTGCAAAGCCAGCATCGAGAAGAGCTCTCGGCACGCGAGTCGTCTTGCCGGCTCCGGGTGGCGCATCAATGACGAGGGTAGGATGCCGTCGAAGCGAGCTGACGATCTCGGGGAGCGAGGTGTCGATGGGCAGGGGGAGCATGGGTACGGGATCGGGCTCGCGGTGAAGCAGGCCAGGCGAAGACTTGCTTGCAGATGCTCTGGCTGCGATAAGCCACGTGAGCCATGCGAGTCCACGACAACGTCACTCTCGGCCCGTCGACCTCGCTAAAGATCGGCGGACCGGCGGCGCGTGTCGCCGACGTGGATCGCGAAGGGGAGGTGGCTGATGCGGTCAGCGAAGGCGGGGGCCTTGGGTCTCTCGTCGTGCTGGGCGATGGCAGCAACGTGGTTATCGGGGACGAAGGATTTCCAGGTTTGGTCGTGCGGGTAGATGTCCGCGGTGTGGACGTGCGAAGGCAAGGCCCCAAGGTGTCTGTCGACGTGGGCGCAGGCGAACCGTGGGATTCGCTTGTCGAGCGAGCGGTCGGCGAAGGGTGGTGTGGACTCGAGGGCCTAAGCGGCATTCCCGGTCGAGTGGGTGCGACTCCCATTCAGAACGTCGGGGCATACGGGTGGGATGTCGGGGAGACCATCGAGTCGGTGCGTGCATTCGACAGAGCGGTGGGTGTCTTCGTCGACCTTCCCAAGGCCGAATGCGAATTCGGCTATCGCACCAGCATTTTCAAAAGGGAAGATCGGTTCATCGTCACGCGCGTGCGGTTCGTTTTCGATGTGGGGGAGGCGGCCATCGTGAGGTACGCCGAGATCGGGCGTGCCCTGTCCGTTCCGTCAGGCGCAAGCGCGCCCATTTCTAGAATTCGAGACGCGGTTGTCGCCCTTCGCCGGACGAAGGGGATGGTGCTTGACCCGGCGGATTCGGACAGCGTCAGCGCCGGTTCGTTCTTCGTCAACCCGGTCGTCGATGAGCGGACCGCTGCGAAGGTTGCCTCTCTCGCGGGCGAGCCTCCGCCGAGCTTTCCGCTCGCGACCGGGGAACGCAAGCTGGCGGCGGCGTGGCTGGTCGAGCGGGCCGGATTCACGAAAGGTTGGAGTAAGGGGCGGGTCGGCGTGTCGCGAAAGCACGCCCTGGCGCTCGTCAATCTCGGTGGTGCCACGGCGCGCGAGCTTCTCGCTGTGGCGCACGAGATTCGAGACGGAGTGCGGGACCTTTTCGGCGTGGAGCTCGAACCGGAGCCAAGATTCATCGGTTGCGCGTGGAATGCGGTGCGATAGCGCCCTGCTGCGATAGGATGGGCATGTTGTGAGGATGGTTTGCGCTTGGGTCACCGCCGGGGCGTTCGCGTTCATGGGCTGCCATGGCTGCAGGGACGACCACCCCTACGTCCCGTACTCGATTGACTCGGAGGCCTTTGGCGACGTGCACGGAGACGCATCTGCGACTGCCGGAGACGCCTCGTTCGACGCCTCTGCGGAGCGCTATGCCCCTCGAGCCGCCGCGATCGCACCCACGGGCCTTTCGAAATGGACCTTCGATGGATTCACTCTCGGAGCCCCGCCGGGCGAGACGTTCGTGTCGGGGGTCGTGACAGAGGGAAAGGAGGGGGCGTTTGCCATCGTGCGAAGGACGTCCGGTGATGGGTCGCAAGAGCTCGCGTACTACCGGGCATCCGACCGGGAGGGCGCGCTCGACCCTGTGGCCGTCCTGCCGCCTCCGGAGCTCGCACCGCCCGAGCAAGACTGTGTTCCAGTCGCAAGGTTGACGACTGTGGGACCGCGAGCGGTCCTCGTGGACTTGGGCAGCCATTGCCCGCACCTCGGTGGCGCTATAGGAGCTCGGAGATGGGTCGCCATTGTCGCGTCGGACGGCGCGAAACCTGTTGTGCGCCTGGCGGTCACTCTCGCTTCCGATGCTCCCGAGCTTCGAGTGGACGGTCAGGCTGTCGACCTCGACGGTGATGGCGTTGCGGACGTGTCGCTTCGAGTGACCCTCGATGATGCGCCTTCGGCATCGTCTCGGTCGGCGTCCGCGGTCGGGGCGTCCGTGACTTGGCTCGACCGGCCCGCGGGTTTGAGCCAGAACATATCGGCGACCGAGGCGTCGTTTTCCAGTCTTGCGGCGGCAGCTCTCTCTCGCGCGGGGCGTCCCAAGGAGGTGTCCAGCGTGCTCGGTTCTGTGGCGCAAGCGCGCCTTCTATACCGAGCGATCTGCGCGGAGGCGGGAGCTCCCCGGATGACGGCGGTGACAGGTGCTGGTTCGATCGCGTGCGGCGGAGCTCGCGCCCTCGAGGAGCTTGGGCTTGCCGAGGTCCGAGCGTTTGCCACGATGGGGGACGGGCTACGGGCAGCGCTCGCTCTCGAGCGGGCAGGGCGATCTCCCGCAGCTCGAACTCCCTCTCGCGTCGCGGAGGCTACGAGCTGGATTACGAAAGCCTCGCCCACGGTGTTGCCGCGCTTTGTGCGCGCGATCGCTGCCGTTCCGAACGTCCCCCCAGGGCGCGGCCCATCATGGGGTCCCCTCGCATTCCTGCCGAGCGGCAAGCTTCTCGTCAGCACGAAAGCAGGCGTCGCTATCATGACGCCAGAGACCGGCGACGAAGCTGCGGCCGAGGATATTGCGGCCTGGTCGTTCGTCGTATCCTCGCCCGACCTCGTCGTGCGATGGACCGACGTGGTCGATCCCTGCGATGGGTCCGGACTCCACGCCAGGTTCACGTCGGGTCCGCATGACGAAGCGGGCGACGTGCTTCTTCCAGTTTCGTCCCCCCTTGGCTTCGCGTGCTCCCTCGGTCGCAGACCAGACGTTCGATTGCTTCCAGTCGCTTGGGACGCTTCGGGCATCGAGGCATTTGTCGACGGTACGGCTGTCCACGTGCAAACGAATCTTTCGGGGGCGACGCCGATCGCGTCATTCACGGAAGCCCCCTCGCGGAGAGGAGGACCTCGCTCTCCCGACGGAGGTTCGCTCGTCGTCTCGACGAGTTCGGGTCTCGTGGTTCGCAGTGGCGGGAAGGACCGCCTATTTCGAGCTTCGGAGCTGGATGGCACTTACGATCAGCAACAGGTCTGCACGGTCAGCAATGACGCCAACCATGTAGCGTGCGTGCTCAATGGCAAGGCATGGGTGGGCGCCTGGCAGTGAGCAAGCGGTTGATGGTCCCCATCTCCCGTCCAGCTTCCGCAGCGTCGACCGATTCAGGCCTGCGGTATCGATCGACGGGCCCCGTTCTCGCTCAACGTCGAGTGCACAGGACGTCGTCCGCCTCGCGCGTGCTCTGAAGGCACTGAAGCGCGCGATCCCAGCAGCGAACGACGAGTACCCCGTGGGTGAGAAGTGTGGAGAGGGACGAAGCGGAGGTGTGATGCGCGACCGCCTCCCGCGGAACGGTAGCAGTGCAGCCCTTCTCAGTCTGAATGTCTATCCGGCGACCGCCGGAAGCAACTTCCGTTCGCCCAACGGGTTGTAGCTGCAGCGCGATCGACTTTGCGTATGACTCGTCGGCGAGAGCATCTCCCGCTTGGGGCGCCTGCATCGCCGCCATGTATTCGATGGCCTTCATTTGAACTTCGAGCGGCATAGTGACCGTGACCGTCGGACTCGACTTGGGCACAGGGCGCGCGGGCATGCCATGCGCCGTCGCGGTCGCCGTGGGCTGCGGCTCCGGTGTCGAGGCGAGGGGAGCCGCTGCCGAAGATGCCGCCGTGGGCCATGGCGATGACACGGACGCCGCATCGAGCTCCGCGAGCGGTCCCATCTTCGAGCATGACAGGACTGCTATCGCGAGGGCCGTCGAACCGCAGATGCGAAGCGCTGGACCGCGCCCAAATACGCTGAACCGAGGGCGACGATACATGGTGGACCAAGGAGATACCACAGGCCGGCAGAAGCCTGAAACTTGGCCACGCTGCGCCGGTGGCTTCAATGGTGAGGCACCATGCAGCTCCCGGGACGGCTTCGATCCACGACGCTCGGCGACGTTCTAGGTACACTGCATCGCGCGAACGTCAGCGGAACTCTGGAGCTCTTGGAAGACCGGGGTCGACATCACTGCGTCCACATGACTGACGGATGCGTGGTGGCGGTCGACTTCGATGGATCGAGTCGGTCCCTCTCCGAGATTCTTCGCGGGGAGCGAGCTGCGGACGAACAGACGTTGTCGCGCTCGCTGCTGAGATCGATCGCGTCTCACAGGCTCCACGGTGAGGTTCTTGTCGAGGAGTTTCGCATATCGCCGAGTGTGGTCGCCCACGCACTAAGATTGCAGGTTCTCGAGCGACTGACTGCCCTCGATTCCTTGTGCGACGCCCGAATATCCTTTCGAGTGGCCGTTCGGCGTTCCCGGCAAGTCGCTTCAGGCGCGGCGCTGACGCCCCAGGCATTTCTGCGTGGCCGGCGCCGAGCACGCGACCGCGACCGAGCCCATGAGCCGGGCGGCTTGTCGAGCGGCGCCACGGATAGCGCGCGGCGGGTTCTAGGGCTGGACTCCGGGTGCGACCTGCGGGAGATCAAGCGGGCGTACAAGCGGATGGTAAGATTGCTCCACCCGGACCTGCACCCCGATGCGACAGGTGCTGCGCGCCGGGAGCTCGAGGTGCGATTTGCCGTCGTGACGGACGCGTATCGCACTCTCGTCGCGTGATCGCACGCGTGGCTCTCGACAATGCCTCGTCGCAGGACAATGAATTCCCCATGAGGGTCATTCCCGTGGAATGTCTGCGAGACAACTATGCGTTCATCGTTGTCTCAAACTCGGGGGACGCCGTGGTCGTCGACGCATGCGAGACAGACCCTATTCGCCGGGCGCTCGAGAGGGAGCGCATTCGTCCGAGTGCCATTTGGTCCACGCATCACCACGCCGACCACGTTGGCGGTAATCTCGATTTGAGCCTGGAGTACTCTATTCCCGTAGTAGGTCACCGCTCGGACGAAGGCCGGCTACCCGAGCTCTCCCATCCGGTGGACGACGGAGATATCGTGAGAAGTGGCGATGTTCAAGCTCGCTGCCTGCACGTTCCCGGCCATACGCTCGGGGCCGTCGCATACTATCTCGAGGACTATTCGCTTGTATTTACAGGGGATACTCTCTTTTCCGCTGGATGCGGTCGCCTGTTCGAAGGGACCCCGGAGCTCATGTGCAGATCTCTCGCGAGGCTCGCTTCGCTTCCGGGGCGAGTAAATGTGTATTTCGGTCACGAATACACAGAGGACAATCTTCGATTTGCAGCGGTATTGGAGCCGGAAAATCCAGATGTCGCGGCTGCACAGAGCCGCGCCTCACGTCTGCGCGCGCGCGGCGAGCCGACCCTCGCTACGACGCTTGATGATGAACTGCGGACCAATCCGTTTCTACGGTTGAATTCGCCAGCCATACGGCGCGCCTTTCCGGGTTCGATGGCGTCACCAGAGGAGGTGTTTGCAGCCGTTCGCTCTGCAAAGGACAGGTTTCGATGACAGCCATGCCATTAGAGACCGAATCCTAGCACGAAACGCGGTTCCCCAACGCGGTTCCATTGTGTGACATTTCCGTGAATTCATCGGGGCATAAGCCCGGAAGACCCTCTCGATCTGGCATCCTCCTGGCGTGAGACGAGAAAAACGAGCGCTCAGAGGGGGACGGTCCGCAAGGGGGGTGCGCCGCCCCTCCCAATGAGCGCTCCGAAGGGAGATACGGCGGAGGGGTCGACCGAATTAAGGTAATGGATGCGGCTACGAGACGACCCCGTGAGGCGTCTCGTAGCGAACATATAGTTGGCGAACTGAAGAGGACTATCGGCATGGCGCGTATTCTGGTCATTGAGGACGAAGCGGATCTGCGCGAAGTGCTCGAATACAATCTGACGCGAGAGGGGCACCGAGTTCATGTGGCGTCGAATGGAGCGGATGGGCTCAAGGCGGCGCGTGAGCACCGGCCAGAGCTTGTTCTTCTAGATTTGATGCTCCCCGACATCGCGGGGACGGTGGTCTGCAAGACACTGAAGAAGGAAGCCGCCACGCGCGACGTGCGTGTCATCATGGTGACGGCGAAGGGGGAGGAAATCGATCGAGTGGTCGGGTTCGAGCTGGGAGCGGACGACTACGTGGTCAAGCCGTTCAGCGTGCGCGAGCTACTCTTACGCATCGGTGCCGTGTTGCGTCGCCAGGACGTTCATGCGGCCGAGTTCGTTGAGTTCGGCACTCTCCGCATCGATCCCGCCGCACATAGAGCCTGGGTCGATGGAGCGGAGGTCACGCTCACGACTCTTGAGTTCAAACTTCTTGTGACGCTGTACGAACGAAAGAACCGCGTTCAGACTCGGTCAGTGCTGCTTAATGATATCTGGGGGATAGAAGCAGACATTACGACGCGAACGGTTGATACCCACGTCAAGCGCCTGCGTGAAAAGCTTGCTGGTGTTGGGCGGTACATCGAAACCGTGCGTGGCGTGGGGTATCGGTTCACGGAAGCTCCGACTGAAGAAGGCTGATGTCTTTCGGCCGATCCCGGCGCGATCCCGGTGTCGAGCGTGCTCGCGTACGGGAGTACGCTCCGCGCGGCTCGCCGCCGGCCTCGCTTGGGCTCGACCGAAATACATCAGCCTTCTCCCTCCCAGAGACTCCCGCGGCTTGGCGGCTCTCCTCGCGAACGCAGCTTCTCCAGCGCCAGATACACCACTGGAGTCGTGTAGAGCGTCAGAAGCTGAGATGCGAGTAGTCCGCCGACAATCGTGATGCCGAGGGGACGTCGGAGCTCTGACCCGAGGCCCGTTCCGAATGCGAGAGGAAGAGCGCCGAAGAGCGCGGCGAAGGTCGTCATCAAAATGGGACGGAAGCGCAGCGAACAAGCTCTCACGATGGCATCCTCAGGCGATGCTCCTTCGGTGCGCTCGGCTTCGAGGGCAAAGTCGATAAGCAAAATGGCGTTTTTCTTTACGATGCCAATGAGTAGTAGCAGCCCGACAATGGCGATGACCGTCAGGTCGACTCCGAAGAGCATCAGCGCGACTAGCGCCCCGATTCCTGCGGACGGCAGAGTCGAGATGATAGTCACGGGGTGAATGTAGCTCTCGTAGAGCATCCCGAGAACGATGTAGACTGCGAGCAGTGCCGCAGCGACGAGCAGGGGTTCGTTTTGAAGCGACGCGGTGAAAGCTTGCGCCGTACCTTGGAAATCGGCGTGGACGCCGGGCGGCAAATGAATACCAAGCTCCGCCTTGTTGATGGCGTCGACCGCGGGGCCGAGAGATGCGCCGGCAGCAAGATTGAACGAGAGCGTGATAGCCGGGAATTGCCCGTGGTGGTTGACCGCCAGTGCGGTTTGGGTTGGCGTCGCCTTGGCGATGGCGCGCAAAGGAACCGGGGCTCCGGTACTGCTCTTGACGTATATGCCGTCGAGTGAGTCGGGATTGGATCGGTACGGCGCTGCGGCCTCCATGACGACGTGGTATTCGTTGAGCTGCGTAAAGTTCGTCGCGACGAATCGCTGTCCGTACGCGTCGTAGAGGGCATCGTCGACAGCTTGTGCCGTGACCCCAAGACGAGATGCGGTGTCGCGATCGATGTCGACGTTGAGCTGCAGTCCCGCGTTCTGCTGATCGCTATTGAGGTCCTTCAGCAGCGGGATCTTTCGAAGTGCGTCGAGAACGCGCGGTGCCCATTGAACGAGCTCGTCGAGATTCGCATCTTGCACTGTGTACTGATATTGGGTTCGCGCCATGCGACCGCCGACACTGACGTCTTGGCGCGCTTGCATATACGTGTTGATGCCTTCGAGCTTGGACATCTTGCCTCGGAGCCGTGCCAGCACCTGGTCGGCCGACAGCTTGCGCGGAGGAAGGTCTTTCAATGTGACGAAGGCGGAGCCCGTGTTGCTCGTACCCATTCCGCCGGATCCGGTGAACGAGACGTAGTGAGCTACGTCCGGGTCAGCATCGAGGATCTTGTTGACCTGCGCTTGCAGGCGCACCATCTCGGCATAGGACACATCTTGGGCGGCTTCGGTCGTCGCCATGATGAGACCCGTATCCTGCTGGGGAAAAAGCCCCTTGGGGACCATGACAAACAGTGCGACGTTGACGGCGACTGTCGTGAGCGTCACAAGGAGCATCGTCACGCGATGGCGCAACGCCCACCGAAGCCCCCGCTCGTAAAAAGCTAGCATGGCATCGAAAGAGCGCTCCGAAGCCAGGAATAGCCAACCGTGATGCTTGGCAGTCTCGCGGCGCAGCATGCGCGAACACATCATCGGCGTCAGAGTCAGAGACACGATGGCAGACATCGCGACGGCTACACTGAGCGTGACGGCAAACTCGCGAAACAGTCGACCGACTATCCCGCCCATCAGCAGAATGGGGACGAACACCGCGAGAAGCGAGATCGTGATACTGACGATCGTAAATCCGATCTGTTTTGCTCCCTCGAGGGAGGCCTCGAGCGGTGGGATCCCTCGCTCGATGGCCCGCGTGATGTTCTCGGTGACGACGATGGCGTCGTCGACGACGAATCCCGTCGAGATCGTGAGCGCCATCAGCGAGAGATTGTCGATGCTGTAACCGAGCAGCCACATCACGCCGAAGGTCCCGATGAGCGACACGGGCATCGCTACGGCGGGTACGAGAGTCGCGCGGCCGGAACGCAAGAACGCAAATACCACGAGAACTACGAGCAGCATGCTGATGCCGAGCGTCTTCTCCACGTCTACGACCGAGGCGCGAATGGTTTGCGTGCGATCGCTGTTCACGGCGATATCAATCGCAGGAGAGATAGACTGCGCGAGTTGCGGCAGAAGGGCGAGGATGCGAGCGTTGACCTCGAGAATGTTGGCGTCGGGCTGCTTGCGGATGAAAATGAGCACCGATCTCTTGGAGTCCGCCCAACCGGAGACCCGTTCGTTCTCGACGCTTTCGTACACCCGCGCAATGTGTCCGAGCTCGGCGGTCGAAGAGCCGTTCTTTGCGACGACGAGAGGCCTGAAGCCCTCTGCGCTAAACACCTGATCGTTTGCGCCGATCGCGGACGACTGGAACGCTCCGACCAATGTTCCCTTGGCCTCGTCGACCGTCGTCGTGCCGATAGCTCCTCGCACATCCGCCGAGCTGACGCCCATCCCCGCGAGTGCCGCCGGATCGTATTGCACGCGCACGGCTGGTTGCTGGCCTCCTGCGACCATGGCCTGGCCGACGCCTCTGACCTGCGAGATCTTCTGCGCCAGAATCGTGTTCGCTGCGTCGAACACCTTCGACAGGGGTAGCGTAGCGCTGCTGAGGGACAGAATGAGAATGGGGGCGTCAGCCGGATTGACCTTGCGGTACGTCGGCTTGATAGGAAGGACCGGCGGAAGCTCACCACCCGCAGCCGCGATCGCAGCCTGAACGTCACGCGCAGCCGCGTCCACATTGCGATCAAGGTCGAATTGAAGGGTGATCGACGTCGAACCCAGCACGCTGCTCGAGGTCATCTCCGTGAGGCCAGCGATGCGGCCGAACCGCCGTTCGAGCGGAGTCGCCACTGACGATGCCATTGTTTCAGGGCTGGCGCCCGGCAGCGACGCGTTCACCTGAATCGTAGGGAAATCGACGCGAGGTAGCGGAGCGACCGGAAGACGCCAATACGCGAGCATTCCCGAAAGAAGTAGCGCTGCGGCGAGCAGCGAGGTCGCTACTGGCCGTCGGATGAAAGGAGATGAGATACTCAAGCCGCCTCCGCGGCTGCCTCGCGCGTCCGCATGCGCGAGAGCGATCGGCCCAAGCGATCCATATAAAGATAGACGATGGGCGTCGTGTAGAGAGTCAGGATCTGGGAGATGATGAGCCCTCCGACGATGGAGATGCCGAGCGGACGTCGGAGCTCGGAGCCCATCCCGGTGCCGAGCGCGAGCGGGAGCCCGCCGAGCAGCGCAGCCATGGTCGTCATCATGATGGGTCGGAAACGCAGGAGGCAGGCTTGATGGATGGCCTTCTCGGGCGTGAGACCGTGCTCTCTCTCCGCTTCGAGCGCAAAGTCGATCATCATGATGGCGTTCTTCTTGACGATCCCGATGAGGAGAACGATGCCGATGAGTGCGATGACGCTGAAGTCAGCCTTGCAAATCCAGAGAGCGAGCAGTGCGCCCACTCCAGCAGACGGCAGCGTAGAAATGATCGTCACCGGGTGGATGTAGCTCTCGTAGAGCACTCCGAGGACGATGTAGACGGTGATGATGGCAGCCAGAATCAGCAATGGCTCGCTGGCTAGCGATTGCGTAAATGCCTGAGCTGCGCCGACGAAGTCCGAATGCACGCTCGGTGGCATTCCGATGCGCGTCATCGCTCCCTGGATCGCCGACACTGCGTCTCCGAGTGACTCGCCCTCTCTCAGGTTGAATGACACGGTCACCGCTGGGAATTGCCCTTGGTGATTGATGGCGAGAGGCGCGGTCGAAGTCGTTTCATGAACGATCGCGCTCAGTGGCACGGGCGCTCCAGTTGCCGAGCGCACGAAGAGCTTGTCGAGCGCCCCCGCGGTGCGCGCTTGCTTGGGCTTCACCTCGAGAATGACGCGATAGAGATTGAGCTGAGTGAATATGATCGACACCTGCCGCTGTCCGAACGCGTCGTAGAGTGTGTCGTCGATCTGTTGTGGCGAGATTCCCAGGCGGGATGCGGTGTCGCGGTCGATCGTGAGCGATACCTGCAGCCCGGAGGTCTCTTGGTCGCTCGCGACGTCCTTGAGCACGCGCACTTGGCGCAGTTCCGACACCAGTTTCGGTGCCCAGGTGGCAAGCTCCGAGGGGTCGGCGTCCTCGAGTGTGTACTGATACTGCGTGCGGCTGACGCGGCTGTCGATCTGGAGGTCTTGAACCGCCTGAAGAAAGACCTCGATCCCGTCGACCTTATCGAGCTCGGGTTTTAGGCGTGCAATAATTTCTGGCGCGCTCGCCGAGCGCGAGTCGTGAGACTTGAGCGTGATCGAGAGTCGACCGCTGTTGGTCGTCGGATTGGTCCCGTCCGAACCGATGAACGAAGCCACGCTCTGGACGTCTGGGTCCTTGAGGACGACGTCTGCCACCGCGCGTTGTAGCTCCATCATTCGTGGAAACGACACGTCCGGCGCCGCCTCCGACACACCCAGCAGCGCGCCTGTGTCCTGCTGTGGGAAGAACCCTTTGGGAATGAAGATCGCCATGGCGACCGTGAGCGCGAACGTCGCGATCGTGACGATGAGCGTTGGCAGTTTATGGCGAAGGACGAAGCGAAGTCCCCCGTCGTAAAATGCAATGACCGCCTCGAATCCCCTTTCGGAAAGGCGATACATCCAGCCGCGCTCCTGCTCCTTGGGCTCGGGCTTGAGAAGGTGAGCGCACATCATTGGCGTCAGCGTGAGCGAGAGAACCGCCGACACTCCGATCGACACCGCGAGAGTCACCGCGAACTCGCGGAACAGACGCCCGATGAGGCCGCCCATGAATAGGAGGGGAATGAGCACAGCGACGAGTGACACGGTCAGCGATACGATCGTAAAGCCGATCTGTGCGGCCCCCTTGAGCGCGGCCTGAAACGGTTTCTCCCCCGCCTCAATGTACCGCGCGATGTTCTCGATCATGACGATCGCGTCGTCGACAACGAAGCCGGTCGCGATCGTAAGTGCCATCAGCGACAGGTTGTTCAAGCTGTAGCCGAGGACATACATCACGCCGAACGTACCGATGAGAGACAGAGGAACGGTCACGCTAGGGATGAGTGTCGCCCGCACGTTGCGTAGGAAAAGGAAGATCACGGCGACGACGAGGCCCACCGTGATGACGAGCGTCCTCTCGACATCCTCCACGGACGCGCGGACCGTCTCGGTTCTGTCGGCAAGGACTCGGACGTCAATCCCCTGCGGCAGCGACGACTGAAGCTGGGGCAAAAGGGCCTTTACGCGGTCTGCTACCTGGATGACGTTGGCTCCAGGCTGACGTTGCACGTTGAGAATGATCGCTCGCTGCGAGTTGGCCCAGCCCGCGAGCTGAGCATTCTCCACGCCGTCGACGGCGTCCGCGACGTCCCGCAGGCGAACAGGTGAACCGTTTGCGTATGCGATGACGAGCGGTTTGAATCCCTCGGCCTTGAACAGCTGGTCATTGGTGGCCAGCGCGTAGTCCTGGCGCGCTCCGTCGATGTTGCCCTTGGGCTGGTTGACGTTCGCGGCGGCGAGGGCTTGGCGCACGTCTTCGAGAGTCAATCCAGTACCCGCGAGCGCGAGGGCATCGACCTGAACCCGCACAGCGGGCTTCTGCCCGCCGTTGATCGTGACAAGGCCGACGCCCGTGACCTGGGAGATCTTCTGAGCAAGAATGGAATCGGCGAAATCGTCGACCTGGTCGAGTGGCAGGACGTCCGAGCTGACCGATATTGTGAGGATGGGCTGGTCGGCGGGGTTGCTCTTGGAATAGGTGGGTGGCGTCGGAAGCTGGGATGGCAGCAGGCTGGAAGCCGCGTTGATGGCCGCCTGCACGTCCTGCTGGGCGGCGTCGATGCTGCGGTCGAGGTCGAACTGGAGCGTGATCTGCGAATATCCAAAGCTCGATACGCTGGTCATCTGTGTGAGGGACGGCATCTGACCGAACTGCCGTTCGAGCGGCGTGGTCACGGCCGATGCCATCGTGTCCGCACTTCCCCCAGGGAGGCCTGTCGATACGACGATAGTCGGGTAATCGACCTGAGGAAGAGCCGCTACAGGCAGCTGCGTGAACGCCGCGAGGCCGACGAGAAGCAGCCCAACCATGAGCAGCGTCGTCGCGACCGGCCGTCGGATGAACGGCTCGGAGACCCCGCCGCCGCTCATGGCTTACTGCTTGTGGAGGATGCCGTCGTCGCGGCACCCTGAGGCGACGCGGATGACCGGGAGTTAGGCGCGGGCTTGGTCACCACCTTGGCGCCAGGGCGCAATTGGCCTTGACCATCGACGACGACTTGTTCGCCAGGCTTCAGTCCACTTGCGATAACCGCAATATCCCCCTGGACAGCGGTCACAATGACGGGACGGTTTACCACCGTGGAGTCGGCATTGACAACGTAGGCGTATGTGCTGTTGGAAGGACCGTGTTGCACGACCGCGGCGGGAATCACGACCGCGTTCTTTCGAGTCTCCAGCCGCAGGCGAGCCTTTACGAACTGATTCGGCCAGAGCAAACGCTTGGGGTTGTCGAATACCGCCTTCAGCTTGAGAGTGGCAGTCTGCTGATTGATCTCGTTGTCAATGACCTTTAGCTTTCCCGAGCCGAGCGATTTGTCCCCGTCGCGGCTGATCACTTCGACCGATAGCTCCCCTGTGGCCATCGCTTCATGGATGGGTGTCAGGTCATCCTCGGGAAGTGTGAAAAAGACTGCGATGGGATCGAGCTGCGTGACTACGACGAGCCCCGTTGCATCCGTCGCGTGAACCACATTTCCAGGATCGACCAGACGCAGCCCCGTCACTCCGTCGATCGGTGAAGTCACGCGCGCGTACGCGAGGTTGAGTTTTGCCGCATCGACAGCTGCCTGGTCGCTCTGCATCTGAGCTACGAGCTGGTCCGACATCGATTGCTGGTCCGTGAATTGCTGGACCGCGATGAGATTCTGTTCGCTGAGTGACTTGTACCGTTCTGCGTTGAGTCTCGCGTTTTTCTGATTCGCGGCATCGCGAGCCAAGTTTGCCCGCGCGGTCTCCAGCTGGATGGCAAAAGGTCGAGGATCGATTTGGACGAGCACGTCGCCCTTCTTGACCTGTTGGCCCTCTGTGAAGAGCACCTGGTCAATGCGACCGTCGACTTGGGTCTTGACCGTCACCGTGTAAAACGCGGAGACAGTTCCGAGTCCCTCGCGTATCACGGGGACGTCGCTCTGCACGACCTCGGCCGTCAGGACAGGGATCGTACGATTCGCTGCAGCACTCGATGCAGCGGCGGCAGCCACAGTGACCGCTGTATTCCGTGCCTTGAATAGCCAGGCCATGCCTGCGATCGCGGCGACCAGGAGAAGAAGCAGGACAATGCGGGTCACGGGCGATGAGTGTCCCTCCGGCGGAACGGTCGATCCTGCGGTGGCTCTTTCTTCGATCATGTGCGTCCCAGTGCGGCTAGCAGCTGCGCGCGCGCTGTGGCCAATCCATAGCGCGCCGAAACGACCTGAGCGGCGGCGGTCGTGAATGTAACCTGTGCGTCGTTGAGCTCGATAATGCTGCCGACGCCCGTCGCATAGCGCTGCTCAGCCAGCCGCAGCTGCTCGCGCGCGCTAGCCAATGCGTCGTCGACGGCGCCGATGGTGGCCTTTGCCGCACGGACAGCCAACCGAGCCGAGTCGACATCGAGCCGCACCTGCAACTCCTCAATCGACTTCTGGGCGTCCACGCTTTCGAGTCCGGCCTCGGCCTGGTGCACGAGTCCCTTGGTGAGCCCCCCCTGGAATATCGGCCAGGTGACTCCCACTCCCGCGTTCCAGTTCGGCACGAGCTGCTCGAGGTCGACTCCGACTTCGGTCACGCCTGCGCTGGCTGCGATCGACGGTCCGTACGTTCCGCGCGCTGAAGAAAGCGTCGCTTCAGCCGCCTGACGCTGGCGTATCAGTGCGGAAAGCTCCGGTCGTGCCGTCAGCGCCTTGCCTACCAGCGTCTCGAGTGGTTGGTCTTCGTCGGGGACGGCACCCACGTCTTGGTCGGTCACGTCGTATTCGGTTCCTGCGGCCATACCGGCAGCTTGGTTGAGTGATGCCTTGGACGTCTCGTAGTTATTCTGAGCCGTGATCCACTGCACCGTAGCGTTGGCTACTGCCGCCTTCTGCTGGGCCAGTGCGATAGGCGGTTGGGTTCCCGCCCGGACCATTCCTTGAACTTGAACGAGGTGCTTGTTCTGGTCGTCGAGCGTTTCCTTGGCCACGTCGACGAGTTCCTTGTTCGCGCGAGCCGCGAAATAGGCGCGCCGCACATTGAGCAGGACGTTTAGCTTCGTCGTCTGCTCGCTGTCGTGCACGGCGTCCACGTTGAGCGATGCAGCCCTATACTTGTCTGCGGTTTGACCAAAATCGTAGATGAGCTGCGTCGCGTTCACTCCGAAGTTCCAGTAGTCATACGTCTTCGAGAAAAGCGACCCTCCCACGCTCTGTGCGGGCGCCGTCGTGACCCCTGGCTTTATGGCGAAATTGCCTGTTTCGCGAGTGTAAGAAGCCGTTCCGACAACCTGCGGCAGCAGAGGGGACTTCGCCACCTCGGCCTGCCCCTCCGCGACGTGGGTCGACGCACGCGCCGCGACTATCTGAGGTTGGTGTTCGATCGCGGCACGTTCAACTTGGTCCAACGTGAGCCGCGGGACCTCGCGCGGTGATGGTAGCGGCTGCGGAGCTATGACCGCCGTCGGTGCTGGATCGCTCGGATCCGCGCCGCTTGCAGTTCCTGCACGAAAGAGGATGCCGACGACGGATATCGTGAGCGATGGGGCGTATCTGAGCATAATCGATGTTCCGGCGATGTCTTGGATAGCTGCGATGACGAGTACGCTGGAGGCGTCGCGTGGGTAGATGACGAACCGACGTATTTGGGTGACCGAGCTAGCCGACTGACGGACGGGTGGCCAGCGTAGACACGCTCTATTTGCGCTAGGATCGAGAAATGTCAGTTAGGTTTGCCGCCATGTCCACACGCACCGGACATCGCCGAGCGCTGGCGGCCGCCGTCATACTTGTCGTAATGTTACTGCAGCTTGCCGTCGATTTGGTAGCCGGTCGAGAGAGCCATCGAATTCTTGCCAGGCTCGCCTGGATGGCCGTCGAAATACCGATTCTCATGGTGGCTCTGTCGGCGGGGTATGACTGGGCCATCCGAAGGCGAATGAACGCGTGGCAAAGTCTCGTGACGGGGATGGCGATCTCGGTCGCGATAGGGTGCCCAATTGGACTTCTTCACGTGGTCGCGGCGAGTCGTTTTCCGGCGCTTGGTCTTCACGGCCCAGGTGCCAGCAGTTACGCACGAGCGGCGCTCTACGGGATTCTGCTGGCGCAGATGTATTTTGGAATTTGGGCAGTTGCTTTCGTCTATCCCGCTGCCGTCGAAGGTGCGCGAGTTCGCGCGCTCGAAGCGCAACAGTTGCGGAGCGAGGCGGAGCTTACGAGGCTGCGCTCCCATCTCGAACCCCATTTCCTGATTAATACGCTCAATGCGATTGCTGGACTCGTCACCGAGGACCCTCGGGAAGCGAGGCGTCTTCTCGCGTGCCTTGGAGATCTGCTGAGGGACGCCGCACAGGACAAGAGCGACATGGCTCCACTCTCGAAACAGATGGCGTGGTTGAGACGATACGCCGACATTCTCGAGGCGCGTCACCGAGGTTCTCTGTCATTTCGGTGGCAAGTACAGCCCGAGAGCGAAAAGCTCCTCGTTCCATGGCTGCTCCTTCAACCGCTGGTCGAGAATGCGGTAAAACACGGGGCGCTATGCCGGGGCGACGGGGCTGGCGAGGTCGAGGTTCGCGCTTCTGTTCGTCCGGACGGAACGCTCGAGTGCGTCGTCGAGGACAACGGACTCGGCATGGCTGAGGGCGATGTTCGTGCTGGGGCGTTTGGTCTCCAGGCGGTACGGCGCAGACTGGAGCTTCAAGTGCCAAAGTCCGCGCTCAGGCTCGAATCGACCTGTGCGGGAACGCGTTCTATCGTCGAGATCTCGGCAGCGCAGGTTGCGTCGTGAGCTCGTCGGCTGAAGCCATGCGTGTGCTGGTGGTCGAGGACGAGAGACCCGCACGGCACTATCTCGTCGAGCTGCTCGAGTCGTCGGAAATCGCCGCTGTGGTGGGAGCGGTGGGAACCGTGGACGAAGCGCGACAAGTTCTCACTGTGGGTGGGCCCGGTGTCGACGTCGCGTTCGTCGACGTACAGCTCGACGGTTCGGCAAGAGGGGAGACGGGGCTTTCTCTCATACGCTCGATGGTTGGTATTGCTGGCGCGCCGATGTTCGTGCTCGCGACTGCTTTCGAGGAGCACGCCCTCGAGGCGTTCGAGCTGGGCGTCGTCGATTATCTTCTGAAGCCTTTCAGTGAGGAACGTGTGTCGCAGTGCCTGCGTCGTTTGCAGCAGCACCGCTCGCTGCCATCACCGGAGTCGCGGGCACCCGCGCGTATCGTGGCGCGGCGAAAGCGAAGTTTGGTCTTTCTCGATGCATCGGAGATCTGGGCGTTCGAGGCCGCAGATCGCCTGACCTTTGTCCACGCAACGCACGGAACGTTCGACCTCGATCTCTCGCTGACCGCAGTGGAGTCGGCGTTTGGGCCCACCTTCGTGCGCGTGCATCGCAATTGGCTCGTCAACTCGACTCACATCAAGGTGCTGGAACGCGATGGGCACGAGACGAGGCTATTCGTCGGACCTGGACTGGGTGACGCCGGGGCGGGAGTGCACGTTCCTGTGGCGAGGGAGCGCTCGGCGGCAGTTCGAGAGATGCTCCTCGCGAATGCCACGGGACTTCGAAAAGGGTAAAAGCCTTCAGCGCTCGGAGGCATTCGTGGGACCCTGCGCCGAGAAGGTGAGTCACTCGAACTTTCCCGTGACGCCTATCGTCGCGCCGCCCATGATCGGCGCTACCCACGCGGTGGACGTCGCCGCCGCGTGCGGCGAATCCGGCCAAAAGAACCAGGCTGTCAGCGCGCTCGCAGCCAGCGCGCTCGCCGTAATAATCATCCCTGTCGCGATGTTGTCATTTTGAACTTGAGCGTCGCGCTTCGACTGAAGCGTTGGACAGGTAGAGCTCTGAGGCGCGAGATAACAATATGATGGAGAATTGCTGCTGAGCAGCGCGTCGGCATCCGATTTGTTCGACCGCGAGATGGCGTAAAACGCGATGCTCATTCCGGCGGCAGCCACTGCGCCCATGGCGAGGCTGCCCGCGGTGATGAATCGGGGGGAATGAAGAAGTGATGGCTGAGTCGCCTCGGGGACAGAATCATTTCCAGGCGGTGGGGTCACGGCAAGGATCGGTGCTACCGGAACCAGCGCAGCCATCGTGACCGTGATTACTCGGGCCCGTTCGCCGGCTCGCACGACGAGCCGCTGTTCGACCGGGGCCGATCCATCTCTCTCGAAGCGCAGCACATGCTCTCCCGTGTCCGCCACGAGCGGCTTGCCGTCCAGCAATCTCGAGAACGGATTTCCGTCGAACAGGACGCGGACGTCGGTGAGGTCGTTGCCGTGGTCATCCTTGGCTCCAAGAACGATCGTCGGCGCGCTCTCATCCAATTCGCGGAGCCACTGCGAGCAAGAGTCGAGGACCACGCGAGGGCAGGTAGGCCGCGCGCACGCCATAAACGATTCCCGCGCCGCTCGGTATGTCCCTTCGTCGCGTTCGTTCTGGCCCCGTTCGGATGCATTGATGCATTCGATCTTCGGTTCAGGCTTCGAGTCGGCGGCACGTGCCATAGGTAGCGTGGCGAACACTCCAGTCCACGCGAACCCGATAGCCCAACCTAAGCGCATTGCAGTCTCAGTCTCGCCCACGGAAAGGGCTGACGTCTAGCGCTACCATCAGTCAGACGTACCCAATTTAGCCGAGTCGGAACGAACGCTCATACCCCGAGTCCATATTACAGATCCGCACATCGACGATGCCGTGCGAATCCAAGGAATACTCTTCCATGATTCTCGGGCCGCGATCGTCGGTTCGGCGCTCGACCGGTATATTTGCAAGATCGGTGCTCGATCCTAGACGAGGGTCGAACGGGAAGTAGATGTCGCCAAATAGCGACATGTCGCCTCGTGGTTGACCACCAGCGTCGAGCGCGCTGCATTCAAAGAAACGAAAGTGCCCGAGATTGTGCGCCGCTCGATATTCTCGCCTGCAGAAGTGGGGACTGCCGCCCGTGCTGGGCAGCTCGGTTTCGGGAGTGAAAATGGAATCGAATGTAATCGCTCGTCCACTCGAGCCCTCTCGGAAGACTCCAAACGTACGAGCGTAGCGATCGATGAGGACGAATCCCGCCTCGGCATCGGCTGCGATGGACAAACCGATAGCGACTGCTGCCGAGGGATACGGGGAGCGATGCACGCGACGGCCGAACCGTTGCCGAAGGGCACGAGCCACGATTGGCAGCTCACTCGCTCCGCCGACGACGTAGATGCCTGCGATGTCGGATGCGAGAGACGATTCGATATCCATATCGTCGGCGACCGCTTCTACGCGAGTCATGATGGGGACCATCGCTTCGATCGACGTGTCGACGAGAGGCAAGCACGCGTCGTAGAAATCGGCGACGGGGATGATCGCCTCCGGCTTGGGAGAATCCCTGCCTAGAACCGCCTCGAGATCGACCGTGATCTTTCGCGAGCTCGGGTTGAGCGCTTCTTTGGCACTCCGGCATTGATCGAGGAGTCGGTCGCGTGCGCGCGGGGATAGATCCTCGAGTTTGAGCTTGACGTGGGAGAGAACAACGCTGGCGAGCGCGATGTCAAAGTCGTCGCCACCGAGCTGAGATACGCCGGCGGTGGCGAGCACCTCGTGGCGGCGCCCGCTCATCCGCACAATCGATGCGTCAAAGGTACCCCCTCCGAGGTCGTATACGACCACGAGGTCGCGTTTGACCGAGAGCGTATCGCGATGGCGATGGGTGTACTCGAATCCCGCGGCCGATGGTTCATTGAGCATCGCCGTGACCTCGAATCCCGCGCGGCGGAATGAATCGAGAGTGAGAAACCGTTGGCCGCCAAGAGCATTGGCAGGCACAGCCACCGCTGCACGAAGGGGAACGGACTCGGACCCGAGAGAGTCGCGAACGTCCGACCGCGCGAAAATCTCGGTCCGAACGGTGTCCAAAAAGCGTGTGACGAGCTCGCCGACGCCAATGACCGTACTGCCAATCCTCACGCTTTGCCGCAACCCGGAGTCGGGTCCAGACAGCAGCCGCTTGAAGGACCGACGAGTCGAAAAGGACGCGTCCTCGGAGACTCCGATCGCGTCGAAGCCGAACTTGAGCTCCCCGTTCCGTTCAGCGACGACCGACGGAATCCATCCGATCGAGTCGCCTGCAGCGTCCAAAAAGCCTACGACGGGATGATTTCCGCGGTCGGAACAAGCCACCACCGTGCGCGTCGTACCGAAGTCAATGCCGAGCTCCACGGGGGGATCATCGCGCGAAGAGACAATAGATGCAATTTTCCGTAGCGAATCTTTGGTCGTCTGGCGCATATAGGACGACTGTGACTCATCCGCAGTGTGTAGTTTTTGTCGCTCCTGAGTGTGCTCAGCTAGTTAAAGTTGGAGGGCTTGGCGACGTTGTCGGTGCGCTTCCGATTGCCCTGCGCGCCCTAGGCATCGATGCTCGTATCGTTCTTCCACGATACGACGCGATAGCTCTCGACGGATTCGAGAGGAGAAAGGACCCTCTCGGCGTCCCCCTTGGAAAGGGCACGGCGTGGGCCGCGGTCTGGGAGGGGCGCCTTCCGGGCAGCGATGTTCCCGTCTACCTGCTCGACCACGAACAGCTGTTCTGCCGCGGTTACCTCTACGATCCTCCCGGGGCGCTCGCCTGGGACAATCTCGTGCGTTTCGCGTTTCTCTCGAGAGGTGCGCTGCAGTTGTGCAAGCAGCTGCGCCTCGTCCCGGACGTATTTCATGTCCATGACTGGGCGACCGGGCTTCTTCCCGTGTACCTGAACACGCTCGAAGTCGGCGGTCCGCTCGCTCGCTCCGCAAGCGTGCTCACGATCCATAATCTTGCGCACCAAGGCAAGTACCCGGCGAGCGATCTAGACGCGACGCACATTCCGAGAAGCGAGTTTCGCCCCGACTCGCTCGAGGACTTCGGGTGCGTCAACGCGCTCAAGGGTGGGCTGTTCCACGCGACGAAGCTCACGACCGTATCGCCTCGCTATGCGACGGAAATTCGCACTCGCGAAGGGGGAGCAGGGCTCGATTCGGTGATGCGTTTTCGGGCGGCTGACCTGATTGGCATTCTCAATGGGATAGATGAAGCCACGTGGGACCCGAGTAATGATCCGGCCATCGCCGCTCCGTTTGACGCGAGCGATCTCTCGGGCAAGGCAGCTTGCAAAGCCGCGCTTCAACGGGAGCTTCACTTGGCGCAGCGACCGGATGTGCCGCTCATCGGGGTCGTATCTCGCCTGAGCGAGCAAAAGGGCACCGACGTCGTCTTGGCCACGCTCTCGCGCATCCTCGACATGGATACGCAGGTCGTCATCCTAGGGTCCGGCGATCGCGCGGCAGAGAGCTACCTTCTCATGCGCTCCCACTATGGCTACGACCGGTTCCGGGCCTGGATCGGCTTCCACGACGGGCTGGCTCATCGAATCGAGGCGGGTGCCGACATTTTCTTGATGCCGTCGCGCTTCGAGCCCTGCGGTCTCAACCAGATGTACAGTCAGCGGTACGGGGCGCTGCCGCTCGTGCGCGCGACCGGAGGGCTCGACGATACCGTGGAGAACTACGATCCAGCGACGGGGCAGGGGACGGGGTTCAAGCTCTGGGACCTCACGCCGGATAATCTCGTCGCGACAGTGGCTTGGGCCGTTGACATTTATCGCCGTCGCCCGGAGCATTTTCTTGCCATGCAGCGGCGAGCGATGGGCAAACACTTCGGCTGGGATATCGCGGCGCGGCAATATGCGAAAGTCTACGAATGGGCAGTGCGAGCGCGCCGAGGTCTGGTCGACGAGGAGTAGGCCGGCGTCTTTCGGTCGATCCCTTCGCGATCCCGGCGTCGAGCGTCCTCGCCTACGGGAAGTAGGCTCCGGGCGACTCGCCGTCGGCCTCGCTCGGTTTCGACCGAAATACACCGGCCTTCTCGACGTTCATCCGACCGTTTAAGGGTCGTCTGGGTCGGAGCAATCCGCCATCAACTCGCTTCGCAGCCGAGTGAAGAGGTCCTCATGGCGAGAGAACGAACTTCGCACGACAGGGGTCGGCCTTTTTACGCCTGTGAAGCTACTTGGCACGGTCAAAAAGTCGTTTCGATCGCGAGACGTTCCATCCGCACGCCGTGCACAGGTCTTTACTGGGCTGGAGAATACGCTCGCTCGACCGGAAAACGCATTTTGTGAGCGAGACCTCGGCTTTGGAGCCGCGTGAAGTGCGTTCACACGTTGGCGAACTCGCTTCTCTCGGGCTGCGGACTGCTTTGCAGCGCGGCGATGAGGCTTTGCACCCCTGCCCGTCGTCGTCGTACGAGGTGATTCAGTCTTTATCAGGTTCAACGTCCCATCTCGCCGGTGACCTCTCCGTCGAGTGGTACTCTTGCCCCCTAATTCTCTCTGACCCCGGTGCGCCCCAGCGGTCATACACACACACACTTTCTCTCTCTCCCTACCTGCTCCGTCCCCCGTATCGAGGCTAAACCTGGGGTAGAAGTGCGGTGCTTTTCGCCGATACCGGCGCGATCCCGGCGTCGAGCGTCCTCGCCTAC
>Ga0182030_10001599_pt1 | contig 46908 bp, 47 predicted proteins | sample 812S3MmetaG_FD_121299 | JGI IMG/M metagenome (GOLD analysis project Ga0182030, IMG submission 121299) | Permafrost microbial communities from Stordalen Mire, Sweden - 812S3M metaG (Illumina Assembly) | ecosystem: Environmental > Terrestrial > Soil > Wetlands > Permafrost | place: Sweden...
CAGGCGACGCGAAACGCCCGCGAGGCTGGATTCGACGGGGTCGAACTGCACGGCGCCAACGGTTACCTCCAGGACCAATTTCTGCAGGACGGCAGCAACAAGCGAACGGACGCTTACGGCGGCACTATTGAAAATCGAGCGCGACTTATGCTTGAGACGGCCGAGACTATGGTAGCAGCATGGTCCGCCAATCATGTTGGCGTGCGGCTGTCGCCATCCAGCTACCTCTACGGCGTGGACGACAGCAACAAGCTTAAGACCTTTGGCTACGTCATCCGGGCCTTTGATGCGCTCGGGATCGGCTACCTGTGCCTGTTGGAACCGAACGCCAAGGATGCCGAGCGAGGCGTCCAAATTGAGCATGTCGTCGAGACCTTCAGGCCGATGACCTCGGTCCCGATCGTTGTGAACACCGGCTTCGACAAGGCTAAAGCCAACGCCGTGCTGGCAGCGGGCAATGCCGATCTCGTCGCCTTCGGCGTGCCGTTCATCGGCAATCCTGACCTGCCGGAGCGGCTGAGGCGGGACGCCCCCTACAACAAGCCTAACCCGGCTCTTTTTTACGGACAAGGTGCTGCGGGCTACACGGATTACCCCGCACTAACCGCTTAACGCAACCCAACTCGAAGGAACATCGCGATGTCACAAACAGATACTCTTCGTAAATCACAATTCAAACGCGAAACCACGGCATTTGTCCTGATCGACCACCAGATCGGTACGATGCAATTAGTCAAGAATATTGCATCGGACGCGTCGTTGCGTAATGCCGTTCTCCTGGCAAAAGCGGCAAAGACGCTCGGAATTCCGATTGTGATGACGGCAAGCATGGAAGACCACCTTCAAGGCCCGCTCGCGCCCGCGCTGCAATTGGTTGCGCCCGAAGCCTACAAAGCTCGCGTCAAACGACTGGGTATCGTCAACGCTTGGGCCGACCCGAACTTCAAGGCCGCAGTGGTAGCCACCGGGCGAAAGCAGCTAGTGATGGCTGGCGTCACCACGGACATCTGCCTGGTTTTCCCGACAATCGACGCCGTGAACGACGGATTTGAGGTACAGGCCGTGCTGGACGCTTCGGGATCCTCATTTGAGCTCCAGGAAGACACAGCCCGGCGTCGGATGGAGCGGGCCGGCGTGGTGCTTACGACGACAAATACGATCATCGCCGAGCTCGTGCAAAACTGGGCCACGCCGGAAGGCGGAGCCTTGGTCCAATACCTCCTGGCGTCGTCCCCAATGATCGCTCCGATCACCTAGAAAGTGGGCTGCGAACGGCGCCGTCACAACCGGCGTCCGTTTTCAAGGTCAACGATGAAAACGAGACGCAGTCAGTGGCGTTTCGACGCTGACCCAGGAATGCCGACGGGACAAAGTGCGAGACGCCGGGACTCTACCGATTGCGGGTCCGTTTAACCCTTCAGCAAGTGGGAGAATTCACTCATGGGACTATTGGCAGGCTGGGGCGACGATTGCCTTTTGCTGGTGGGAAGATGCTGTCTCGCTGCCGTTTTCGCCGTAAGCGCATCGAGTAAATTCCGACAGGTTCCTGCGGAAGTCAAAATGCTTGCCAATCTTCACATTCCGGCTCCAGCGACCGTTGAGGTGGTGGTTGGTGTTTGCGAAGCCATCGGGACGGTTGCGCTCGTATTCGGAATCTATCCGCGGCTGGCGTCGATCTTACTGGCAATCTTCATGGTCGTTATCTCTTTTGTCGTGCTGTCCTTCTGGAAGGTCGCCGACCCGTCGCCTGTGCGGGCTCAAAAACTCAACGCCTTTGTTGCCAATTTCGCGATCGTGGGCGGTCTGATCTACGTGATTGTTGCCGGGCCTGGGGCATTTTCGTTCATGAACTAGCAACGATCCAACCGATCGTACGCGCAGGCGTCGGTCTACGAAAAGGAGAAATCAAATGGTCGACGTTAATGTCGAGCCTTTCGAGATCGAAGTCCGCACGCGACATGGCAACATGGTTCGTGCGGATGTTTACCTTCCGCGCGATGTTTCGGGACGCGTACCGGTGCTGCTCGGCGCCTCACCCTACCAGAAGGCGCTCCGGCACCTCCCTGTTGTGACTTCGGTGTTCCCCTTCATCGAATACGGACCGATGCAGCTCTATCTCGATCACGGCTATGCTTACGTCGCCATGGATACCCCAGGCATGGGACGTTCCGAAGGGACCTGGGACCCGGTATCGCGCGACGAAGGTGAGGCTATCCACGATATGATCGAACATGTCGCCTCGCTCGGCTGGGCGGGGTCCATCGGCATGATCGGCATGTCGCACTATTGCTGGAGCCAATGGAACGCAGCGCGCACCCGCCCGCCGTCGCTCAAGTGTCTGGGGGCGTTCGATGGCGCCACCGACATGTACCGCGACTGGATGTATCAGGGCGGTATTCCGATCCAGGGCTTTCTCAATGCTTGGCTGTTCGGATCGGTGCTGCTCCAGCATATGGCGAATGGGCTGCCGATGACAGAGAACGGCCGCGATCGCGTGATCTATGAAATGTACGCGCATCCCTTCGACGACGATTGGCAGCGCCTCCGCTCTCCGTTCTGGGAACTTGACCAGGTCGACATTCCGGTTCTGTCGATCGGAGCTTGGGGCAAGGCCGCTCTGCATCTGCGCGGCAATTTCGAGGGATACCGTCTGGTTAAGGGCCCTAAACAGTTGCTCGTGGTTGGCGCGCGAAGTTTCGCGGAAACACAGGCGCTGTTTAGTACCGCGGAGTTCCATAAGGCCGAGTTGCTTCCCTGGTACGACCATCATCTGAAGGGGGTCGCCAACGGTGTGATGGATCGGCCAAACGTACGCTTCTTCGTTCAAGGAGAGGGCGTTCTCCATGAGGCGACCGATTGGCCCCCGCCGGACGTATCCGTTGCTGAGTTTTTCCTTGATGGCGCGAAGAGCGGAATTGTCAATTCGCTCAACGACGGCTCGCTTGCAGAATCCGCGAAGGCTGACGGTGGTTCAACAAGCTGGAGCTATCCGGATCCGCGTTGGATGGCCGGCGTCACGGTGTTCGACAAGGACGGCGTGCCCGACCATTTCGCGCGAGTAATCACCTACACGACACCTCCGTTCGAGAAGGATCGCGAGTTCACGGGGCAGGGCGTGTTGCATCTGTTCGTCTCGTCGGATCAGACGGATGCGGATGTGGTAGCTAAACTATCACTTCTGCCGGAGGGCGACGATAAGCCACCTTTCATGAAGGTCAGCCAAGGCTGGCTGCGCGCCTCCCATCGCGCGGAGGATTCCACGCTCGCGACCGAGCTGCGGCCGTTCCATCTCCACCAGAAATCCGAGCCGATCGAGCCGGGGCAAATTTACGAACTTCGTATCGAAATACTTCCCATGTCGTTTCTAGTGCGCCGGGGCGAGCGGATTCGTCTCGAAATCTCGAACTGGGAGTCCGCGATTACCGAGGCGCCGATGACGCACTGGTACGGTCAAAAGGTAGGCACCGACACTTACCATCACAACGGTTTGTACCCCTCGCGCCTCCGCCTTCACGAGCGTCCCCGCAAAACCAAAGCACCGGATAAACAGCATGTTTGATGGCATCGGTACGCCGACAGTAACCGTGGCTTCCGTGATACTTGCCGGACTTATAGCCGGTCAAATGCTGGCTATAGCCCTCGCTAACCAAGCAGCGCTGAGTTTGCCTGAAACCAGTTGGACCCTTCGTTTTCAGGCGGAAAATAAACTATTCACCAAGACGATGCCGCCGTTTCTTTTGCTGCCTCTCGTCGGGTTGATTGGCTCGGCTTTTCTGACGGAATCGATACCACGAATCTTGTTCTCCGCGTCGTGCGCATTGGAAGTGATCGTACTTGTAATAACGATGATGATTGAGGTGCCGATCAACACGCAGGTGGATTCGTGGACGGCGGGATCCGCTCCGACTACATGGATCGCCACCCGCGATCGGTGGCTGCGCTTTCACTGGCTCCGGACGGCGGCCGGCGCAGGTTCGTTTATCTTTGCGGTCATCGGACTTGGAATTCATCCGTAATCGTTCGTTGTTTGACTTGAGCCACGCGTCAGATCCGACTCAAAAGAGGAGCCAATGTCGCAAACATGCAGCTTCCGACATGAACGCTCAATCGCGAGATCAATTTTGATCTTCCGCCGGCGTTGCATGCGCGTCAATCACATCAAGCGTTTTAGCGACCACAGGAACACCAGAGTCCAATGACCGCAACGTTTGAAGCCTCACCGGACGCTCTGCCGGCGAGCACGGCTCCGATCACGAAGGGATCACGTTGGATGATTGCCGCTTCGCGAGTGATCTTCCTGTTCGCCGCAGCTTGGCTGGTCTGGTACGTCGCTGGCCACTGGAATAGATGGACGGGCTCAGCTCGACTTGAGACGACCGACGATGCTTTCATTGCTGGCGACGTGACGCCGCTGTCAGCGCGGGTATCAGGCAATATTGTGAGTGTAGCTGTCAGCGATTTTCAGGCCGTTCATAAGGGCGATCTGATCGCCGTCATCGATCCCTCTGACTACGAAGCTCAGCTCGCGTTGGCACAAGCTAATCTGTCTGCAATACAAGCAACGCTCGCCAATCTTGCGAACCAACGGGATGCCGATCGGGCTCTCGTTCGGCAAGCCGAAGCGACCATCGGCGCCACGGATGCCGACGTGTTGCGTTATAGCCTCGAAGCCAAACGGCAGCACGATCTTCTCAAAACGGGTATAGCCGGCACGCCTCAGGTCGTGGAACAGGCGGACGCCAATGAGAAGCGCATGAAGGCTCAGCGTTTGCTCAACGAAGCACAACTGGACCAGCAGAAGGCTCTGTTGGCAGGCCTCGATTATCAAGAGAAGCAGATCCAAGCTCAGATCCACGCCGCCGAGGCTCAGGTTAGGTTGGCGAGCGATAATCTGCGCTATACGAACATTATCGCGCCGGCTGATGGCCTCGTCGGTCAGCGTCAGGTTCGGCCGGGCCAGTTCGTCAACATCGGCACTCAGATTATCGCGGCCGTGCCACTGCCTAACATCTGGGCGATCGCGAACTACAAGGAAACGCAAATGACCAACGTGCGCCTCGGCCAGCCAGTTCGTGTCACAATCGATGCTTTTCCTGACCTTGTTCTCTCGGGCCATGTCGATAGTTGGGCGCCTGGAACTGGGAGTGTTTTCGCACTGTTGCCACCTGATAATGCGACCGGAAATTTTACGAAAGTAGTACAGCGCGTTTCCGTCAAGATCGCACTAGACCACGATCCCGCACTTGGAGCGCTGGTCCGACCCGGTATGTCAGTCGAGGCCAGGATCGATACCGGTGCTCAGCCGTTTAGTGACGCGGGTGAGCGCATATCGGCTGCGGAGCGGCCATGAGGCCGCACCAATCGCTCTCGGCAGCACTCGTTGCTTTTGACCCATTCTCGGGCCTTTATTCGCGGCTGCGCACTGACACTTGGCGCCCCTATGTCGGTATAGTGGGCGTGTTGCTCGGCTCCATAATGGCTACACTTGGCAGTCGGGTTACAACTTTCGGCATCGCCGATCTGCGTGGCAGCCTTCACCTTGGCTTCGACGAAGGCGCCTGGATGACGACGACATTTGGTGTTGGCCAGATGCTGGTCGGCGTCGCATCCCTCTATCTCGGCACAATTTTCGGTGTTCGGCGGGTTCTGCTGTTCGGCATCGGTCTGTTTTTTATCGCAAGCTTTCTCGGACCATTCTCGACTAACCTTGAATCGTTCCTCGCGATGCAATTTCTTGCCGGCATTGGTTCGGGCACGTTTATACCGCTCACGATCAGCTTCATCGTGCGCAGCCTGCCACCGCGTCTTCTCATTTATGGGATTGCTGCCTATGCGATGAACTCCGAACTATCGCAAAATGTCGGTGCGTCTCTTGAAGGCTGGTACGTCGATAATTGGTCCTGGCGGTGGATCGATTGGCAATATTGCGCTGCGCTTCCGATGATGTTTGCCTGCATTTGGTACGGCGTGCCGCGCGAAAAGACGAACACGTCTCCTCTGAGTGGTCTGGATTGGCCGGGTCTTGCTTACGCCGGTCTCGGTCTCAGCTTGCTCTATGTCGGTCTCGATCAAGGCAATCGCCTCGACTGGACCAACAACGGTCTCATCAACGGACTATTGATCTCGGGCGTCGTCGTGACGCTCGCTTTCGTCGTGCGCGAATTGTGGATCCCGGAGCCGTTTTTGAACTTGCGGTTTTTAAAGCCCGGAAGCTTTTGGCTGTTTTTGCTGCTTCTCGCTGGCCTCCGTTTTATTATCCTTTCAACCGCCTACATCATTCCGAATTATCTTCAGTCGGTGCAAAGCTTTCGTGAATTGCAGGTTGGGGCGGTGCTACTTTGGATCGCTTTGCCGCAGTTGATCATCGTTTGGCCGCTTGCCGCCTTTCTCAAGCGTGTCGATGGCCGCTGGGTGCTGGCTTTTGGGTCGATCTTGATCGGAATCGCGTGCCTATTGGCGTCAAAATTGACAAGCGAATGGGCTACTGACGACTTTCTGGCTTCGCAGGGTTTTCAGGCGCTCGGTCAATCCTTTGCGTTGACAGCACTGATCTTTGTAGCTGTCTCCTCGATGAAACCAGCCGACGCGCTAACGGCCGGCGCTCTTTTGCAGATCAGCCGACTATTCGGAGGTGAAATCGGCACAGCCTTCATGCAGACATTTGTGCGTGTTCGAGAACAGGTTCACTCTAATCTGATCGGCCTTCATGTGGATAGCACGGGACTCACCGTGGACCGAGTATCGCTTTATCGAAATGCGTTAGTTGCTCACGGTTCCGACGTCGCAACCGCTGCGGCACAAGCAACGAATATGCTTTCTGTGGCCGTCGCCCGGCAAGCCTCCGTGCTTTCATTCGGGGATGGCTTCCTTGTTGCAGCAGCTGGTGCGTTTTTATGCCTGGTACTTACGGCGCTAATTCCAAGTCCCGTGCAAAGACCACAGTGGGGCGTTACCGTGTCGGTGCGTGCCATGTTGTTTGATATTCGGTCGCTGGGTGAAGGAATAAGGACATTTCGAGTTCGAAAAATGAGAGAAGAAAAAGTGCGATAACCTACATTACGCAGCGAGATGCGCGTCGCATCGATCTAATGTTTTCCAATGGCTATTTGCTCGGTGCAATAACCAAAAGGAGCTTAAGATGAGTTCGATAGAATCAACAGCGACCATCTCCGGCTTTAGCAGCGAATCCGTCACCTTGGCCGGCGTACGCCTGCATTATTGGATTGGAGGTGATCCTGGTGGCCAACCGGTCATCCTATGGCATGGATTTCTGGGCAGCGGGTATACTTGGCGACGCGTGGCTCCTTTACTGGCCCTCTCGGGCTTGTCGGTGCTCATACCTGAAATGCGTGGTTATGGTCGCTCTGACAAACCCGACGGAGTGGACGGATACGACGCTCGCGCACTTGCAGAGGAATGTAGGGCATTAGTCAGCGAGATGGGTTTCGGCGATGGCCGGCCCGTAATTCTTGCCGCTCACGACATGGGCGCCCCGCCGGCCTTGTTGTGGGCGGCCGATCATCCCCTCGAGATTGCAGGGCTGCTCTATATCGACGAACCGGTGATGCTGGCTGAAGAGTTGCAAAAGATCATAAACTATTCCTCGGCAACGATGAAGCGCAGTACGATGTGGTGGTGGATATTGGCGCTCGCACCAGGGGTCCCGGAAGCGCTTATTGTCGGAAACGAGCGCGCCTTTCTGAATTGGTTTTATCAGGGCCGTACGGTGGCGAATCGCGAGGCGTTCGACCCCGCGAGCGTTGACGAGCACGTCCGTGCGTTCACTGGCCGCGAGGCTGTACTCGGCGCGCTCGGAGTTTACCGCGCTGCATTCGTCAGTATGGAGCAGACACAGCCGCTGACCAAGGCCAAGGTGAAGACGCCGATAGTGGCGCTAGGGGGTGAGAAGGGCTTGGGCAGTAGAGTCGGAGACTGGGTAAAACTAGTAGCCGAACATGTCGAGGCTTTCACCATACCGGATTGCGGCCACTACATACCGGAGGAATGTCCGGACGTAATTGTAAAACACATTCTGGCTGTTGCCGACAAGTTCGTTACGGACGTTCAACCCAAAGGATGAATTAAATGACCGATAGTACGAAGATTCCAGCCGACGACGTGACTAGGAAACTTGCGCTGGCTGTGCCCGATGACCCGAGACTTCGCCATATCTCGGTGGCGGGTGGCACTTATACGATTCTCGTCGCCGGTTCGGATACCGGTGGCCGCTACTGCTTGATCGACATGCTTATACCTCCCGGTGGTGGCCCGCCACCGCATCGCCACGACTTTGAGGAGATGTTCACGATCCTAGATGGCGAGATCGAATTAACATTCCGGGGCGAGCCGCATCGGGCAAGTTCAGGTTCGACAGTAAACGTTCCCGCCAACGCGCCTCACTCATTCAAGAACAAGACCGACAAACCGGCTCGCCTGCTTTGCATGTGTTCGCCCTCGGGGCAGGAAGAGTTCTTCATGGCGGTCGGTGATCCGGTTGATAGTCGCACGGCACCGCCCCCTAAGCTCAGTCAGGCCGAGCAAGCCGAGCGGGGAAAACGTGCGAAGGCCCTCGCGGCCAAGTATCGAACGGAGCTATTGGTATGAGGGTTCTGATCCTGGGTGCAACCGGGGGCACCGGCCGGGAGATTGTGCGCGAAGCGCACAATCAGGGCCATTCGGTCAGGGCGCTCGTGCGCTCCAAAACGAAGGCGGCCGCTCTCGCTGACGCCGAGCTTATTGAGGGGGATGCACGCGATGAGCAGGCTATTGCGCGCGCGCTTGACGGTTGTTCCGGGGTGATCTGCTCTCTAGGCACTCCCGTAAGCCCATTTAGCGAGGTGACGCTTCTATCGGTTGCAACGCGGTCGCTAGTGAAGGCGATGGAAAATGAGAACGTTCGGCGCCTTGTCTGCATCACCGGCCTTGGCGCAGGCGACAGCCGGGGGCATGGCGGCTTTCTTTTCGATAAGTTGTTCTTCCCGCTGATGTTGCGAAAGGTGTACGAGGATAAAAATCGCCAGGAGGATATCGTGCGCGCCAGCAAAACGGATTGGGTGCTAGTGCGCCCGACCGTGCTCAATGACAAGGCAGCAAAAGGCTCAGCTCGAGCGCTGACCGATCTGTCCAACTTCAATGGCGGGACGATAGCACGCGGCGACGTCGCCAAGTTTGTCGTCCAGCAATTGGTGGACAACACATGGCTTCGCCGTTCTCCTCTGATAACTTGGTGAAAGAGGCCTCAGGAATTGCGAAAGCATGGCCCCAAGGGCGGCAATAAGCACGAATACGGGAGTTGTTGAAGTAGAATATACTTTGTCCGAGGTGAGACAATCGCCGCTAGTAAGCTTCGATTTAAGAGCTTAGCTGCGCCTCGCACGGCTTCGCGAAGAGGATATGGAGATGGTAAGCTTTGTTAAATCTGGCCAACTGTCCGCCGTTGAGGAAGAACCGCTCAAAATTGAGCGTACCTCGAAGCGAGGTCACGGCAGCGGAGGCTTCAAGATAGAGATTATGTTTCCGGGACTTGCCCGTAAATCGAGAGATAGCGGCCTAGGAACGATCGGTCGGATTGACGACGCCAGTATCGTACCCGGCACGCTGGTAGCGATGCATCCGCACCAGGACGACGAGATACTCACTTATCTGCGGCGGGGGCGTGTCATGCACAAGGACACGGTGGGAGATGTTGAATGGTTCTCGCCCACGAGGCTCATGCTGATGGGAGCCGGACGTCAATTTCAGCACGAGGAACTCGTTGACCCGAACGGAGACAACCTCAGAGCTCTGCAGATTTTCCTGAGACCGAATTCCGCCGGCCTCGAACCTCAGGTCCAGTTCCACGATTTCGGCAATCCGACCTCGGAGGGAAAATGGCGGCTGATTGCCGGGCCGACCAAGAATGATCCGCTGCAGGTGCGCAGCGAAACATGGGTCGAAGACGGTCGATTCGAACGAGGGCTGACTGTATCACTGCCGCAGTCGAAAGTCGTGAGCCAGACCAGGCTGCTCTATGTCTTCGACGGGCAAATCGCCGTTGGCCAGCTAATTTTGCTTTCCGGTGACGCAGCTATACTGCCAGTCAGCTTGAATTCACTCTCCACCGTTACGGACAGCGACAGGGCTTGTCTTTAACAAGCCCGACCTGAGTCCGTTTCGAGAGAAACTGCGTTCCGCCGGATTTTATACTGAATGGAAGGGCAAGTTCGGAGATGAGGCTTGGGCGTTGCTGGAAAAAGCGGTTGGGACGCTCACCTGAAAAGCAGGGGGCAGGATATCAAAGCCTACACGCCAAATGACCGTGCGGAACCCGCTTTCTCTCGTACGTCCGAGACCTGCCAACGGGTTTATTTCCCTTACCCTGCACATCAAGCGAGCGACGGAGCTTGCGCTTGCTAAATCGGTTTGATGAATTTCATGGGCGTCGCAGTGTAAACGATGTTCGTCGGGTCGTCATGGGAAAACAACGAAATGCGACCGATGGCTGAAAGCTCATCTCCGCCGAGAAGACAGCACTCGGCAAGTAGGTCGGCTGCAGGAGGGCCGCTGCAGAAAGTTCACGGATAGAGGCATTGACGCGGGTCACGGCCATCGTTCTCCTCCAGCCGATCCGAGATTTCGGCCGGCTGTCGCTACTCAATTAGATTAGACCACGTTGGAAATATCGGAGCAAAACACGCACCCGACACGATTCGAACGTGTGGCCTTCGCCTTCGGAGCAATTTAACCTGCCCTTCGACGCTTTACGATGGGTTTCGCTCCGATGCTCTATGTTACTGTAATCACTTAAACAAATTGCAATTTCGTGGAGAAGCGGCTTTCCGGGTCCCATAAAGCCATTGATCCAAACTCAGCAGGGCGCGGAACTCCTGTGGCAGAAAATTGATGTCGGGGTTGACGGCAAGCTTACCGTCATCGACGAGCGTCGAAAAACATTTCCCGGTGCGCGGTAGCGCGGCGGGCGTAGGTGTCGTAGTATTATGGCGTAGAAATACAGAAAAACGGCGGAATACCGATCTATCCGAGCCCACAGCTATGACGGCAACACGTGATCCTTGTTATGTAACTGTGAGGTTGCCGACGATAGGTCCGGCACTGTTGGGGACGTAATGGAGCTTGGCGAGGCCAAGGCGACGCCCTTCTCGCCGGATAGCAGAAGGTGCGCTTCCGTCCAGCCGAACACGCTCGTTGCGACCAGCGCGGCGGTTGGCTGGACCGCGCTGCTTGTCGACCAGCTGGAAGGCACCGATCGATGTGATCCTTTCGACACGCATCCGACCCCCGATCTGACCTTGGTAGTCGCGATGAGCGGCAGCCATGAAATTGAGGTATTTCGTAATCGACGCTGGTATCGCGCCCTTTATCAGGCGGGTGCAAGCGGCTTGACGCCTCCCCATGACGTCGTTCGCCTGCGGTGGAAGTCCGATCACCGAGGTTTGCCGTTCCAGACGGCTCACCTCTATCTACCCGCATCCGTGCTAACTTCCACCGCTGAAGAGTATCGGCGCGCAGGCCAGTCGTGCCCGGATCATCCATGTTCGGAGCTTATTTTCGCCGATCCCGCCGTCGCGGCAATTGCGGTCGAGCTCATTCGCGGCATGCGCGCCGGTGCACCGAATGTGTATGCAGATCAGGCTGCGCATTGGCTCGCCGCCCATCTTTTATTTCGGCACGCAGGACAGATAGATCTGGACGATGGACGCAGTCCTGGATCGTTCAGCGATAGGCGGCTGGCGCGCACAATCGAGTTCATGAGCGCGAATTTCGATGCGCCGCTGAGCCTCGCGCAGCTCGCGAGTGAGGCCGGCATCAGCGTCCACCATTTTTCGCGGCTCTTCAAACAACAGACCGGCATGACCCCCGCGAGCTTTCTCACTTCGATGCGGATGACCGCCGCGCGGCGCTTGATCCGAACATCGGATTTAGCCATTGGAGAGGTTGCCAAGCGCTGCGGTTATACTCGCGCGGCGGCCTTCACTGCCGCGTTCTCGCGTCACTTCGGCGAAAGTCCGCTTGCCGCTCGCAAACGCGTCGTCTGATCCTCTCTCAACCCTACGGGGTTGCTCTCTCCGCCAGGGGTAGGATCCGAACCTACCCCCAAATTGTCGCGTCGCAGCGGAATGTCTTCGCGAGCTTGTCAAAACGACCGGGCATGCGGAACCAGCTAGACTGTCGCTCATTGTCATGGGGAGGTGGCCTCACAGTGATGGGGACCGAGCTAACCCACATTGGAGAGCGCCAACATGCCCACTGCAACTAGATCTGCCATCGTGACAGGATCCTCCCATGGCATCGGCGCCGCCGTCGCTGAACGGCTGGCGCGCGACGGTTTCGCCGTTGTCATCAACTATTCCGGCAGCGAAGCCCCCGCTCAGGAACTCGCGAGCAAGATCGTCGCTGCCGGCGGGCGGGCAATCGCCGTCAAGGCGGACGTCAGCGATCCGGCGGCCGTCGCCGAGATTTTCAATCAGGCGGAAGAGCGGTTCGGTGGCGTCGACGCCCTCGTCAACAACGCCGGCGTTATGAAGCTCGCCCCTATTGCTGAATGCGATGACGCCCTCTTCGACAGTCATGTCGCCGTGAACCTAAAGGGCGTGTTCAATTGTCTTCGCGAGGGCGCCAAACGCATCCGCGATGGCGGCCGCATCGTCAGCTTCTCATCAAGCGTCGTCGGCCTCTACCAGCCCACTTATGGCGTGTACGCCGCGACCAAGGCGGGTATCGAAGCAATGACCCACATCCTCGCCAAGGAGCTGGGCAAGCGGAAAATCACTGTGAACGCGATCGCACCCGGTCCGGTCGCGACCAAGCTGTTCCTTGACGACAAAACCGACGAGGAAGTCGCACAAGTGACGAAAATGATTCCGCTCGGTCGATTGGCCGAGCCTGAGGACATCGCGGCCGTGATCTCCTTCCTCGTGGGACCGGATGGTCACTGGGTGAGCGGTCAGGTACTGCGTGCCAACGGTGGGTTGATCTAATGGCGCTTGTCACGCTCGTAACCGGTGCCTCCAGCGGATTCGGCCAGATGATCGCGCGCGATCTAGCTTGCGCAGGACACACCGTATTCGCGTCGATGCGCGGCACCACGGCGAAGAATGTGGAGCAGGTGAAGGACAATACTGCTTTCGCCACAAAAAAGCGTGTGGACCTGCGCTCGATCGAACTCGACGTGCAGGACCAAGGCTCGATTGAGGCCGCTGTTCAGGCAATCATCGACGCGAGCGGACGAATTGATGTGCTCGTCCAGAATGCCGGCCACATGGTGTACGGGCCGACCGAAGCCTTCACGGTGGATCAACTCGCGCAGCAATATGACGTCAATGTGCTTGGCACACACCGAGTCAACCGCGCGGTGCTGCCACACATGCGGAAGGCCCGTTCAGGCCTGCTCATCTGGGTGTCGAGCAGCAGCGTCGCAGGCGGCGTCCCGCCGCTCCTCGGTCCCTATTTCGCCGCTAAGGCGGGGATGGACGCGCTGGCCGTCTGCTACGCCAAAGAACTAGCGCCATTCGGGATCGAAAGCTCGATCGTCGTGCCTGGGGCCTTCACGACCGGCACCAATCACTTCCCCAATGCGGGTAAGCCGGAGGATACGGACATCCAGGGCGAATACGTCGCGGCTTATCCCGATGGCTTTCTCGACAAAATGCAGGAAGCCCTAGCCGCAACCTCGCCCAAAGATGCCGATCCAAAAGCGGTGGGCCGCGCCGTGGTCGACATCGTCGCCGCGCCGTTCGGCGAGCGGCCGTTCCGAGTCCATGTCGATCCGGCGAGCGATGGCGCCGCCGTTACCTTCACGGTGATGGACCGAGTGCGCAGCGAGTTCCTGCACCGGATTGGCTATGCCGACCTGCTGCATCCGCATCGAAGCGCTTAGCCGGCCCGTGCCTGATCGCCACCGTCGAAGATGACTCGACGGCGGCGAACAGCCCGCACCGCAAGAAACAAACGGGCTCGGGGTGTCCCTTAAGCCCAGACCGTCAGCCGCATCCGGCGTCTGACCTCCGACGCTGACCGCAAAGGTGGATCCACCATGGCAACGACCGAGAAGCCAGCTCCGTACGAGGGCTTTGAGCAACAGTGTATCGGAGGCGAGTGGCGCAAAGGGAGGTCCGCCCATGTGGTCGAAGATGTCAATCCGTACGATGGCAGCACCATCACGCGCGTTCAGGGCGCCTCTGCGGAGGATGTCAGCGATGCCTATTGCGCCGCCCGCGCGGCGCAGCGCGACTGGGCCGGCGCACCCCCACGGGAGCGGGCTTCGATTATGGCCCACGCCGCTGCGATCACCCTGGCGCGACGCGAGGAGATCGTCGCCGCGACCATCCATGAGGCGGGTTGCGTCCGCAAGGTGGCCGAGATTCTCTGGCAGTTCGCCTGGTCGATCCTCGACGCCTCGGCCTCCTACCCTGCGCGGGTGATGGGTCAGATCGTGCCGACAGAATCCCGAACTGAGGAAAGCCTAGTCTACCGTAAGCCGATTGGCGTGATCGGCATCATCAGTCCCTGGAACGCGCCGATCAACCTCACCATGCGTTCGCTGGCGCCGGCGCTCGCATTGGGCAATGCGGTAGTCTTAAAACCCGCGAGCGACACGCCGGTCACCGGCGGCCTCATCCATGCCCGCATCTTCGAAGAGGCCGGGCTGCCCAAGGGGGTCCTCAGCGTGGTCGTCGGTGCAAGCGACGAGATCGGAGATCCAGTCGTCCAGCACGACGCCGCATCACTGGTGTCTTTCACCGGCTCGACCGACGTCGGGCGCGGCTTGTTCGCGAAGATCGGTGCCAGCAACCGAATCAAACAGATCGCTCTCGAGCTCGGCGGCAACGCGCCATTCGTCGTCCTAAACGATGCCGATCTGGATGCCGCCGCCCACGCGCTGGTCGTCTCCCGCTTCCTGCATCAAGGCCAGATTTGCATGAGCGCCAATCGCGCGATCGTCGACGAGAGGGTGTTCGACGCGTTCGTGGATCTCGTGATCGAGCGGACCAATGCCTTGTCCTATGGCGACCCCATGGATGCTGACACTGTCCTCGGGCCGATCATCAACAGGCATCAGGTCAAGAGTATTCTCGCCAAGGTCGATCGGGCCAAGGCGCAGGGAGCCCGCGCGATATTGGAAGGCCCAGTTTCCGGCGCACAAAACAACATCATTCCGCCGCACGTCTTCGTTGATGTCGAACCGTCCTATGCCATCGCACAGGAAGAAAGCTTTGGCCCACTGCTTCCAATCCTCAAGGCGCGCGATGATATGCACGCGCTCGCCCTGGCTAACGACACCGAGTTCGGTCTCTCAGCGTCCGTCTTCACCAGCGACCTCGATCGAGGGAAGCAATTCATCTTGAAAGTCGAATCCGGGATGGGGCACGTCAACGGCATCACTGTGGCTGACTCGGAATATGCGGCATATGGCGGCGAGAAGAATTCTGGCCTTGGCCGCTTCAACGCCGAGTGGGTTATCGACGAATTCACGCGGCCTCATTGGGTGACGATCCAACGAGGGCCAAACGAGGGTATGCCATTCTGAGCGGTCACGGTTTTCTTGCTTCGGCCCATTTGCGGGGCGCGCAATATCCGATCCTTCCGAAACGGAACTGGCGATCCCGGAAATTACCTCGCCACACCGCACCCTAGTTTGCTTACGCGGTGCTTACGCGAGTTTTTCGAGGCCTCTGAGCAAAATGTATCTGCCGAATAAGGCATTGATTTTCTTGGTAGTCTCAATCTCCTTCGTTATCCAAAACCACTTGACATCAGCCTTCGGAGGGCCGCGGTGCTACGCGGCCAATCGCGGTACAACCTGTTCTACCAATCGCAAGAACCGGGTGTCGCGAGCCCCGGCAACCACTTCCTACATAACTCAATCACCGTCCCGGTCTAACCACCGGGGCGGCGTTTGCGTTTGGATTGGCAGAAAGGAAGGCCGCCCGGACCTTGCCGAATTCGGGTTTGGTCAAGACTGGGACAGGTTGTAGCCCAGACCGACACTTGCAGACCGTCGATATTTGAGACCATCCGAGCCGTTAGATCAGGGCACAGGAGCAATAAATTGATTGCGCGTTGAATCCGTGCGCCCCTGTTCGATACGCTGACGCTCGGTCCAACGCTAATACTCCGGTCCTAGTCAGGGCGCTGGGCCGGCCTGCTCAACCGCTGCTAGTGGCTCGCGTCATGTCGCAGACGGTTTTCTTGGATGGTTGCGCGATGCGCGACCGCCCATTCTGCCAACTGCCGTACCGTCCCTGACAGCGAGCGCCCGAGCTCGGTCAATGCATAGTCCACCTGCGGTGGCGTGCTGGGGCGGACCGTGCGCTCGACCATGCCGTCGCGTTCAAGCGTCTTAAGCGTCCGGGTCAGCATCTGCTGCGAGATGCCGCCGACGTGGCGCTTGATGTCGTTGAAGCGCCGCGGCTGATCGCGAAGCACTACTACTACCTGCACCGTCCATTTATCTCCGACCCGGCTGAGGATCTCGCTCACCCCGCGACAATCGGCAGGAGCATTGAGCGACATGGGCACATCCATATGACTTGGTCCTGGAGATATGCGTTTGAAAAAGAATTCCATAGTCACATATTTGGTGTTGGTCAACAATTCAGACTCGGTGAACCTTGAGCCTGGTTCACGCCGCCCCACCAGTACGGAGACTATAATGATCCTCTATTACGCTCCCGCTGCCTGCAGTCTGGCCGACCACATCGCGCTGATTGAGGTGGGGCTTTCCTACAAGCTCGTCAGAATCAATCGCGACAAGCGGACCGAAGACGGACGCGATTTCCTGGCGATCAACCCCAGAGGCTGCGTGCCAGCGCTGGAACTCGACGATGGGGCGGTCCTGACTGAGAACCTCGCCATTCTCGCCTACATCGCAGACCAGAGCGGCACGCTGCTCCCTGAGAAGGGCATCGCGCGCTGGCGCGCATTGGAAGCGACCTCCTTCATGGCCACTGAAATCCACGGCAACTTCAAACCGTTCTTCAAGAACCTTCCAACGCCGGAGAAGGAAAGAGCCAGGGACAATCTGGTTAAGCACTTCGCCTCCATCGCTGAGCAGCTCGGAGACAAGACTTTCCTGTTGGGTGATCGAATGACGATCCCCGACCCCTATCTTTTCTGGGCTCTGAGGTGGGCGCCCCTTCACGGGCTTGAGTTGCCGGAGCCGCTCCAAGCCTACTTCGCTAGAATGAAGGAGGTGCCCTCCGTCGCACAAGCGCTCGTCGAGGAGGGGCTTGTCTGAGCCTGAGCGCTAAACGGCCGACCGCGGAAGAGGCGTTTCTGACTTTCTCGCGAAGAAGATCATCGACTGCTACGTGGCGATCGTCGGCGTGTGGGAGCCGGGCGATCGCATTTACCTGTTCGGCTTCAGCCGCGGAGCCTATACGGCCAGGTGTCTCGCTCACGTTATCGAACTCTGCGGCATCACGACGAAGGAACGGAATGGTGATTCGATCAGCCTCGATCCGGCCTTGTTGCGGCGGGTCGCCAAGGATACGGTTTCGTGCATCTATTGGCTTGGGATGCCTCGAGACGAAATGAAAGCGGCCAAGCGAGCGGCTGATTTTCGGGCCGATTACGCGTCGCAAGTCGGTCGCGCTGCGGGCGCATCGCCGTATTTCATAGGCGTCTGGGACGCGGTCGCCGCGATCGGTTGGCAGCGGTTCTTCCCAGACTGGGCCTACGATCGGCACTTTCCGTCCGACATCCAGTACGCCCGCCATCTGCAATCCCTCGACGAGGGCAGAAAGGACTTCAAGCGAGTGCCTTGGGGAGGCAAGGGGACAATGACGTGGCCCGACAGAGATGGCGAGCCGGAGCAGTTCGACCAGATATGGTTCGCCGGCAATCACGCCGATATCGGTGGAAGCTATCCGGAAAACGAGTCCCGACTTTCGGACATCACCCTCACCTGGATGGCGGACTTCGTCACGGAAAAAATTCCGGAGGCGGATCGCGTCATCGTCGACACAGAGTTATTGAGGCTCTACCCGTCGGCTGATGGCATGATGCATGACAAATGCATGGTCGGTGTCGGCGGGACTGCGCTCAAATGGGCGCGGGCGGTCAGGGACGTTCCCGACGCGGCGCAGCTCCACGAGACCGTCTACGAGCGCCTCGCGATGAAGTCGGTGCGCAACTGCTTCGGGCCGTATAGACCGGTCGCGCTGCAAAATCATCTGAAAGCGAAGAAGTATTTCGACGGTAACTCAGGCAGGGATGCCAATTCCGCCGGGACGCCTCCGCCGAGCGGTTCTGTCTTGACGTGATTTGGTAACCTGGACGCGTTTGGTCGATTTCGAGACTCGAATTCCTTCCGATTGGACATGTAGCCGAGCGCGCGGTGCCCGACCTCGCTCGGGAGCGACGGTTTTAGCCAGCTTTGGGATTGGTGGCGTCCGCTTCGGACACATAAGCGCCGGCCCAAGAAGGAGTTTGACCGGTTAGGCGCTTACTCGTGAATGGGGCGCCATGACATGTGCCGCGGCTCACGAAGAGGGCGAACGGAGCCCGGCCGTCAAAAGGTCGAGCACGCGGCTTATTTGTTCCTGATCGGCTGAAGCCGTTGCGGCGAACATGGAGCCGGCGAGGCTCAAGGTGAGGTCATCCGCTCGAATTCCATCGCGGATACTGCCGTCGCGCAAGCCCGCTGCCAAGAACTTTGAAAGGGTCTTGCTTATCCTGGCACGTGTCTCGGAGACCCTTCCGGAGCGGGGCGTCAGCGCTATGCGCAGCGCGTCATGCATCGCATGCTTTGTGGCGACGAACCGTGCGTAGCTGTTCATCCACAGTCGCATCGAGTCAAAGCCCGAATGACGTGAGAGAAGGTCGTCAGCCTCAAGGTCCAGTGTATCGACTTCGGACCGGTATACAGCCTCAACGAGCGCCTCCTTCGTCGGAAAATGACGATAGAGCGTGCCAATCCCGACATTCGCCGCCTTGGCGATCGCCTCCAATGTCGTTGCATTGCCGGCGGTTGCGAAGAGTTTCTGCGCCTTGGCGATCATACGTGCGCGGTTCTTGGTCGCGTCAGCGCGTAGACGGGGGGCATTGACAATCGGAGGATCCTCCGGTTACAGATAATCGGAGGGGGGCTCCGGTAGTTGCAGCGTATCACAGGGAGAAGTCCGATGTCCCGCGATACCTCCCCGAACGCGGCGCCTTCCGGGTTGCATCGCTTGGGTGCTGATGAAGTAGCTCGGATGGGCTACGGGGCCAAGCAACTTCGTCGGGATCCCAAAACTCGGCTGGAGGTGATCGCGGTGCTTCGACGCGCTATCGATCTCGGCGTCGACCAGTTTTATGCCGACGGACGTCGCCTGGACGTCGGGCCTGGAATAACTGCCGAAAGGCGATCAGATCGTCGACATCGACGATCAACTGGCGGTGATGATCTTCAAGCGGGACGAGGGTCAGACCGGCGCGATCGGACTGAGCGGCGTCAATCTGGATGACCTTAAGCGCGCTGTCCCCGTGGGCGTCGCATGCGTCCAAAACGCCTGTAGTCTGATTAGTCGGCAATTCGAGGAAATGCTCGAGCTATGCGTCGACCAGGGGATCGCCCGGGTGCCTTTATTCCCTCTTGGAGGATCTTTTTCCGGGCGGCCGAAGGTCATGATCAGCTGAAGGTCATCGAAGTCGCTAAGAGAATGGCGGTCATGCCGTCCCAGTTCGGGCTGGCCAGGCTGCTCGCTCGCAAGCCGAATATTCTGCTCATCCCGGGCACTGCATCTTTCGCTAATCTGGAAAGAGACTATCGCTTCGGCATCCATATCGTGTGACGAACATGCTCTTGCTGAGCTTGACGCCGTCTATTCCGCCTAAAAAATGAGGAGACGATTATGACGAGACAATCATCGGATCAGCCGTTGACAGGCAAAGCCATCACGTACGTGGGCCGAGGAGGTTATGAGGTCATCGAAATCAAGGAACGCGCGGTCAGGGCTCCTGGGGCCGGCGAGGTCCGAATCGAGGTAAAGGCAGCTGCGGTAAATCCGACAGACCTACTTCTTCGCGCAGGAGCTGGCGGTGGCGATCTAACTGCACCCATCGTCCCGGGCATGGACCTTGCTGGTATCATTGAATCCGTCGGACCGGGCGTATCGCGTCTCCATGCCGGCGAGAAAGTGATGGCGACCGTCATGGCAAGGCGCCCGGAAGGTGGCGCACAGGCGAAGTACGTTGTGGCGCCCGCCGCCTCTGTCGTTCCGATACCCGAGGGTGTTTCCCTGGCGGAGGCTTCCACCCTCCCGATGAACGGGCTAACCGCGCTCCGCGCGCTGGAGCTTGCTTCGCTTGAGAAAGGGCAATTCTTAGCCGTAAGCGGCGGCGCCGGGCTACTGGCTTACTACGCGATCGCGGCTGCGAAACGGCAGGGGCAAAAAGTCATCGCCGACGCAAAGCCGGAAGAAACCGAACTTGTACGGAGCTACGGCGCCGATGTGGTGGTCGAACGCGGACCGGGCTTCGCGGAGGCAATCCGCCGTGAGGTGCCCGGAGGTGTCGAGGCCCTGCTCGACACGGCGGTCCTAGGGGAGAGGTCCTTTGCGGCGGTCCGCGATGGCGGCGTGTATATCCCGGTTCGCGGCTGGGCAGACAAGCCGAGCGAACGGGGAATCCAGATCAAGCCGGTTTTTGTGTACGAGTGCCTCGAACGCACGGAATGGCTCGAGCTACTACGCGATATGGTTGCAGCCGCGGAGATCAAGTTGCGCGTCGCGGGGGAATACGCGCCCGAGCAAATCGCTGATGCTCAGCGAGCGCTCCAGGCCGGCGGGCTTCGTGGCCGGCCGGTAATCCTCTTCTAGCGACGAAGGCCGTGTCACGACGGGCGGATATATGTCTCAGATAGTCCGCCCAAACGGATACTTGAGCTCGGCAATATTGACGGAGCCAGGGGCGGAGACCTAATGGCTGACGTCGCTGCCTCAAACGTTACACGAGAAGCTTATGCAGGCATCCTCATGGTATCCAAGCGACGCTCCAGTGTAGCGAACACCGGTCTTGAATGGCTCCGGACCAAACGACACCATAACGCCGAACGAGGCGCCGTTTGCGAGACCCCCGACCCCCATCCCGAGTAGGATCAAGGAGGTGACTTTCTTATTGACCAGCCAGAACAGCGGGAACGCAAACAGCATCGTAAAGACGGCGGAGAGAATGAAGACGGGCCGCCATGCGATGCGGTCGGAGTATGCGCAAACGGGCACGATGACCAACAGTTCCGTGGAAGCCTCAGCATGAGAAAAGTCGGAACACTACACATGATTTGGTCTGTTAACGCTGCTCCAGAGGCCACAAATCACTGACTACGGGGAACCAGAGTCCTTGGGTCGGGGATCATGCTTCCAATTCGAGGCGCAAAGAAGCCTTTTCGAGACGCTTGGATAAGCTCGTGAGCTTCGAAACGAAATCATCCAATTCTCTTGGACTCAAATCTTCGTACACAAATTGGTTCAACGTAGACCGTCGATTTTCCAACACCAAAATCTTCGTCTGAGCTAGTGCTGTCAGGGAAAGTAGGACAACTCGCGAATCCTCTTTCGAAGTTGATCGATCGAGAAAGCCTGCTTTTTCAAGTAGCTTGCTTTGAGATGCCACGAAGGAAGGGTCGACTTCCAGCTTCGTTGCAATTTCTCTAACGGGCGCCCCAGACGCAGTTTTGAAATGGTCGACCGCCATGAGGATCATCCATTGCGGGCCGCTTACTCCTAATGTCTCGGCCCAGAACTGATTCAGGTCTTGCAAGCGCGAGCTAACCGCAGCGATCGCCCAAGTCAGACGCCGCGCCCCCTCGTCGAGATGTTCGCTCTTGGCGTCGTCGTGCTTGTCGGATCGGTTCGATGAAGTAGGTCGACCAATGCGGGATCGGTTGGGTCGCATCGACATCATCAACTCCGTATCTCGGCGGGTCAAATCCGCATATGTGTACAGCATCACCCGTGCAAGTGCGTCGGGGGAAGCGATGCATCAACCAAGGAATCTCCAACATCATAGGGTGGGCGAGAATCTGTAGATCGGGTTCCACCGTTCAAAACACGAAAAACCATCAAGCCATTAGCTGTAGCGCGCTCTCACCCGGCACCGAGGTTCCTTGCCTCATTCAGATAAGCGCCGTTAGACGGTGGAGCAAGACCACTGTGGCACTTTAGAGACACAAATCACGTAAATAGTTCACGAACGTAGTTCGAGAGTCCAAACCATTGAGTTAGCTATTAATATGCCTCACCTACTCCACCGTTTTGGCCTTGACGGGAATATCAGCTGCGTTTGCACCACCACGGCGAATAGGCCAGCGGAGCTTAGGATTGCGAAGTTTGGCGACCGTCTCCCGATATGCTCACCGTATGGTGCTGATTTCTTCTATATCCCCGGTACGGACAGATGCGTCAAGCTGGGTGGTCACATAGGCGTCGATACCACGTTCACTAGGTTATCCGGGCAAGAACAACTCGTTTCTGTTGGGCGTTCATCATACAGCTACCGCTGTTCGGCAACGGCGTGTCTGACACCATCGGTCTCAAAGACCCGATCGGTACAACCTCTAATTTTAATCTCAAGAAGAGGAAATGTCCGCTTGCCGCGGTGACGGATTGTTCCTCCGCCCCCAACCATCCGCACCTGAGAAGCGCTTGATAGGACGGTTACTCGCTGTCACTCGTGTTCAACCGAACCGCTGTCAACAACCTAAACCTCGGCGTCAGCGCTGACGACACGGGGCACCAACGCCTGCGGCGGCACGCAATGCTTCCCTGTTCCAGATTTCGGCCGCTCACCTCGTAACGCCTCCTCCAACACCCCGGCCGCTGGTGGCGCTACCAATGCTTCCGGACTCAGCGGACATCCCGACGACAAGTGGGACGGCTTGGTGACGGCGGCGTTGCAGATCAAGAACACACCGTCTGGCGTCGGCGATGATCAAGATCGACGCGAGCTATGCTTGTGGTGACACGAAAAACGTGATTCCCACCTCCGGTAGTTTTCCAAGCTTCGCGATGTTCGGAGGCGGCTCACCTTTCATTCTCTCTGCCTTCCTCCCAAACTTGAGACGCCCTTCACCGGCGCCTCACTTTTTGAGGTTCTTCATTTCCTAATTTCCCGCGAAATACTGACCTCGCGGTAGCTATCCCAATTCGAATCGAAAGCCCGGCCTCCGCCGCGAATCGCCCCATCGGATGCTGGCCTCCAATCCGGCCAGCATCTTGAGTACAACTGCAGCAATCTTCATGGCAAGTTCTCAAGATATGGGATTGCTTCCATGTAAATTCTGATATATCAGATATAATCTGGTGTAACGGGAGGAATACTTCGGTCAGATCGCTTGCGCGCGCGTCCAATGCAGGCTTCCGCTACGATCCGCTAGTATCCGTCACGTCGCGAAACAGCCGCTTCCTGCGGGCTGCTGCCATCCAGCGGTCGCGCATGCCAACGCTTCTTCGATCGTTTGGAGGCACTCGATGTACCGCAGCTCTCATTTTGATCCCATGGGATGGATCCAATGGCCACGCAACGCGAAACTGTCAACCGAGTTCATGAGGCTGTTAGGTTCGGCCCAAGAGGGGGGCTCGACCGTTTCGGAATGCTTTCTCTCCGCGAGTCGAATCGATCCAAACGACGAAGAATCTTGGTATCGGGAATGGAAGCGGACCGCCGATACCAACGCCGAGCGCGGTCGCGCTGCGTCTGCCAGCGGCAATTTCCTGACGGCACAGAACAACTGGCTGCGTGCGATCAACTACTATGGAGCCGCTGCGTTCAATCTTGATGATTCGGACGATAGGCGCCGAGACGTTCTAGTGATGGAGAGAGCCTGCGCCCAACACTACCTCGAGCTCCAGACTCCGGCCGGCGAGATAGTCGAAATTCCGTGGCGCGATGATTGTTCGCTTGAGGGATATTTGTTTCACGCGCAAATTACTCGGGCAAAATCCCCGGTGGTTATTTGTATTGCTGAGCCGGGGCGTAGAAAGGAGGAATTTCTGTACAAGACGGTGCGTCATGCGCTCAGTCGGGGGATTTCGCTGCTCGCCGTCGACCTGTTGGGTTCGGCCGTGGACTCGAAATTCGCACAAATAGACGATAGCGCTTGTCTCGAAGTCGCGGTCAACGTCCTCATCGACTATTTGACGACGCGCGAAGACGTTGATGATACCCGGATCGTCATCATCAGTGAAGGAGCGTGCTCATCGTTTGTGACACGCGCCGCCGCTCATGATCACCGTCTGGCTGCCGTTGTTTGCGACGGCGGGATTTGGGACTTGCACGAAATACCGTCCAGGGCCCTGCGCGCGGCGCCTGCCAGGCCGACCAACAACGCGCGCAATTTGAGATGCCCGGTGCTGATCACTATTGGCGAGCACGGCTGGCTCGATACCAGCAGCGTGCTCCAACTATTCGATCAACTCAGGACTAATGAGACGGATATTTCGCTAAGGATCTTTGAGGCGACGGAGACTGCCGCATCCCAGGGGCACGTCGACAATCCAACCCTCGCCAATGAATACATCTTTGATTGGATAGCGGGCCGCCTCGCTAACAATTGTGTTCTCCGAGCCGAGCCGAGGCTAAGCGACCCGAAGCGAGTCATGGGTGGAGATGCGAGTTGAGTTAATGAGATTCAAGCATGGGCCGGTAAACTGCCATTCAATTGAAAGTCACAATTGTTCGTGACAAGCGGCGGCGAGCCGTGCGCGAAAAACGCTCAAGAAGTGTTGAGGGCGAGCTGACGGCATTGGGAACCGCGACAGCATAGTTGAATCGACAGCCGCCTTCGCAAACCATCGTTCGAATGCTGTCAATCGCATTCTCGCTGAACCTCAGAACCATAGAAAGTCGAGCCGCCGCACTCATAGCAATTATTTAGTTGCGACGGCCGCTCTCGCCGTATATTCTGCAATAGCAGAAATAATCTTAGGGTGCTCTGTAACAATCGCCGGTACAGCGAATGCAACTATCTCCCGATCTCTCACATCGACTGGTTCGATGAAGCCATTCAAGTGACCTGACGGGCCAAAACAACATTATATCGATATCCTCGCAAAGGTGATTCATGAAAACAGTGGTGCAATCGACCGGCAGTTATCAACCCGATGGCTGGATTCAATGGCCGGATCATCCCGAGCTGAGCTTTCAGTTTTCGCGCGTACTCGCGGCGGCTCAGGAAGGCGCGAGTATGATCAGCGAATGCTTCCGGGCCGCGAGCCGGATGCAGCCAGGCGATGTCGAGAGTTGGTATCGCGAATGGTTCCGTCTGGGCGAGGTCAGTGACGCCCGCGCCACCGCGGCGGAGGCCGCAGGGCATTTGCAGACGGCGCAGAACAACTGGCTGCGAGCCGCCAACTACTATCGATCCTCGGAGTTCTATCTTGAAGGGCATGACAAGCGGCGTATCGAAACGTTTGATAGGATCGAGGCCAATTCGCGCCGCGTCATGGCGCTGATGAGTCCGGCCGGCGAAGTCGTGAAGGTGCCATACGAGGACGGTGCGCACCTCGACGCGTACTTCCTGCGCGCTCCGCGTGCGCTGGCGAAGACGCCGGTGGTGATCTGTTTCGGTGGCCTCGACGAGTATAAGGACGAATTGCTGCACGAGATCACGCGTCATGCCTTTGCGCGCGGATTGTCGCTACTGCTTGTTGACTTGCCCGGTCAGGGCGGAACGCTGCGGCGCCAGAAGATCGTGAATCGCTTTGATACAGAAGTGCCGGTCGGGCGTTGCGTCGACTACCTTTTGGCGCGCGGAGACATCGATCCCGGTCGTATTGCCCTTTATGGCGCCAGCCTTGGGGGATACTACGCCCCTCGTGCGGCCTCCTTCGAGCACCGCATAGCAGCAGTGGTTGCCGATTGCGTCCTTTTTAGCATGCCTTTGCGCGACCGTGCCGACCAGCCGGATCTTTTGATCTGGCGTCACCTCAAGTGGGTGTTCGGATCTGACAGCATTGAGGGTGTGATTGCAAAAGCCGACAAATTCTCCCTGGAAGGGACAATCGACAAAATACGCTGCCCCTTCCTCATCGTTCATGGTGAGCACGACTTCGTCGGTACCCAGACCGCTATTGACGCGTACGACTACGCCAAAGGGCACGGCGTAAAGGTCGAAATCAAGTGGTTCACCGAAGAGGAGACAGGCGCATCGCATTGCCAGATCGACAACCTGACGATCGGCATGGAGTACGTCTGCGACTGGCTGGCGAAGATCCTCAACGTGGACGAACGCGAGCTACGCAAACAGCCCATCGCCTTCGCAAGCAGCCCAAGTCTTTGATCGAGGCAACCCATGCTTGAAGGAGCGATCTCAATGCGCCGCCGGCTCAATCCCAATTCCGTTTTGGCATTTCTGTTGTGCCGCGGTTGTCCCTTGGTTGGTGCAATCGTTGAATGCTCATGAAGCCACGAGACAATTTCGTAATGTCGGACATGTTCGAACTGGACCATCTGTTGGAAGCCCCTCCAACAGAGATTTCGCCTTTAGAAGTCGCGGACATACTGAAGAGGCGTTATGGCCTGATTGGTCGAGTGCGTGCCTTGTCGAGCGAGCGTGACGCAAATTTTCGAGTTGACGCGCCCGGAGGGCCATATCTGCTGAAGGTTACAAACCCGGCGGAAGACCCGACTGTCACGGATCTGCAAACGGCCGCACTCCGGCACCTCGAACGCGAATCCCCATCGCTACCGGTGCCGCGCATCATTGCTACTGCAGACGGAATGGATCAGCCAAAGGAAATATTCGGCAAGAGGCCGCACGTCGCGCGCCTGATGACATTTATGCCGGGGTGCCCGCTCGGCTCCGTCACAGGGACCAGTGAAATCCGTTCGGCAGTTGGTTCTACGCTTGCGCAGATCGACGTAGGACTACGTACCTTTGAGCATCCCGCATCGGATCATGACCTGCTTTGGAACGCTGCAGACGCACTGCGCTTGAGGGGGGCGATCCGATTCGTGAATGATGCGGCCAAGCGTCGACTCGCGGACAGAACGCTTGATGAGTACGAGGAACATACAGCTCCGTCGCTGCTGAGATTGCGAAAGCAGATTATTCATAACGATTTCAATCCGCATAACGTGCTTTTCGAAAGCGCGACCCCGTTCGCGGTATCCGGAGTAATTGACTTCGGGGATATCATTCTAGCTCCGCTCGTGACCGACGTATCGACAGCTCTGGCCTACCAAGACTACGAGCGGCAAAGTCCCCTGACGGTGGTTTCGGAAGTCCTTCGGGCCTACCATCGTTCGATGCCGCTCGTGCCGGACGAGTTGGATGCCATCTTGGACCTTGTGCGAGCGCGTCAGGTACTCGTGGGAGTGATCTCGGCGTGGCGAGCCGCCCATCAGCCTGGGAACGGCTCCTACATCTTGAGAAACAGTGCGCGTGCGTGGGCGGGACTACAAGCACTTCACAATGTGTCGCGCCACGAGTTTCGTCGTAACTTGATGCAGGCATGCGAGGAGAAGACAGATTGAGCCGTGATTTCGTTGCCGGGATGGTAAACTCGTTCGTTCCGGGCCAGACGCACGGGCTGGATCCGTCCGCGCGCAAGATAGTAGAGCGGCGAGAAGCTGTTCTGGGGCCCGCCTACAGACTATTTTACCAGGATCCGCTTCATATTGTCAGGGGTCAGGACGTTTGGTTGTACGACCACGATGGCAAACGTTACCTGGACGCTTACAACAACGTAGCCGCGGTGGGGCACTGCCACCCCAAGGTAGTGGCAGCGCTTTGCGGGCAGGCCGCGGTTCTCAATACCCATACGCGCTATCTGCACGAAAAAATCATAGACTATGCGGAGCGATTGCTCGCCCATTTTCCCGATGAGCTCAGCAACGTTATGTTCACCTGCACGGGCAGCGAAAGCAACGATCTCGCGATTCGTATCGCAAAAGCATATACGGGCGGTGAAGGCTTCATCGTTACAGAGTTGGCATATCACGGTGTTACCGACGCTATATCGAAGCTTTCGCCGTCGCTCGGGCCGAACGTGCAGCGTGGACCTTTCGTTCGAACCGTAAGGGCTCCAGATCTGTATCGCTGTAAAGGGCTCGACGTTGGAGCCGAGTTTGCCTCTGAAGTTCATTCGGCCTTGGTCGACATGCATAATCGCGGCATTCGTGTCGCAGCCCTTGTTTGTGACACGATCTTCTCGAGTGATGGTGTCTTGTCCGATCCTCCGGGATTTCTCCATGAAGCGGTTGGGTTGGTCCGGTCGGAAGGAGGACTCTTTATCGCCGACGAGGTCCAGGCAGGATTCGGGCGGACAGGCGAAGGCATGTGGGGATTTGAGCGGCACGGGCTCGTTCCGGACATTGTCACGTTAGGCAAGCCGATGGGAAACGGGTATCCGATCGCCGGCATCGTGGCCAAGCCTCATGTCATCGACGAATTCGGCCGCACGGCGCGCTATTTCAATACGTTTGGGGGCAATCCTGTGGCTTGTGCGGCGGCGATGGCAACTCTGGATGTCATTGAAGAGGAAGGTCTCATCGAAAACGCTCGCGATGTTGGGAACTACCTTAAAGCGCGCCTCGAGGTTCTCGCGGCCTGTCATAAACAGATCGGAGATGTGAGGGGGGCGGGACTTTTCGTCGGCGTTGAATTCGTAAAGGACCGGCTCGGAAAAGAGCCGGCTCCTGACTTTGCAGCGCACGTGGTCAACGCCGCTCGCCATGCCGGAGTGCTCATCAGCGCCACCGGTCCCGGCGCCAACGTCTTGAAGATCCGGCCCCCGCTCGTTTTTAAGAGAGACCACGCCGACATCCTTGTCGACACCATTGATGCCATTCTCGCAACGTGAGCTCTTCGATTGGAAAGCATCGCCGTTCACGGCGGGTTCGATCCGAAGTCGTCAGATAGTGACCAAAATCTTTCCCATCTTGGCGCCCGAGAACAGGCTCAGGAATGCCTTTGGAGCCTTTTCGATGCCGGAGACAACGGTCTCGGCGACGTGGATCTTGCCATCTCGAACCAAAGCGCTCATTTCTTGCCGATAGTCGAAAAAATGCTCGAAGTATCGACTGACGAGAAATCCTTCCATTCTGATCGTCTTCTGAATAATCAATGAGAGATTGCGGGGGCCTGGCCTGGGCTCGATGTCATTGTAATGTTCGATCATGCCGCAGACCGCTATCCGCCCCGACGTTTTCATATTGTCCAGCGCGGCTTCTAGATGGGTGCCACCGACGTTCTCGAAATAGACGTCGATTCCGCCCGGAGCGTTCTCGGCGAGGGCAGTCTGGAGGTTTCCGCTCTTGTAGTTGATGGCACTATCGACGCCGGCGACTTCGGTGAGCCACTCGCATTTGTCAGAGGATCCCGCGCTGCCAATTACGCGGCATCCTCTTGTCTTGGCCAACTGACAGGCGATGGAGCCAACTGCGCCCGCAGCAGCAGAAACGAAGACGGTTTCCCCCTGCTTCAGATTTGCGACCTTGAAGAGCCCAGTCCAGGCTGTGAGCCCCGGAGTACCGAGGGCATTGAGAAACGTTGAGGGGCTACCGAGCGACACATCGATCTTCTGAAAATCGCTCGCCCGACCCGTCGCGTATTCACGCCACCCCAGCATTGTGGTGACGTAGTCGCCGACGACAAACTCCGGGACCCGCGATCTCACCACTTTGCCGACCGCTGCACCGAGCATTGGTCTATTCAGTTCGAATGGAGGTAGGTAGCTCTTACGGTCGATCATTCGCCCACGCATGTAGGGGTCAACCGAAAACTGCTCGTTCCGAACAATGAGGTCGGCATTGTCATCGACCTCGATTGAGCGGACAGCAAAATCACCCTCCGTTGCTAAGCCGGTCGGGCGATGCAGTAGATGAACTTCCTTCGAACGCATGTGCGTGCCTCTCCCTAAAAGATCTGCTATAGCAGAAATAGAGTCGACATTAAAGCCTATCGCTCATCGGACGAAAGGAGTTCAGTGCAAGTGTCGAAACCATATGCTAACAAGGGCTGAAAGCTCACTGACCTGAAGACAGGAATTATGAAAAAAGGGAAAGAGACGCGCGGGCGCAAGCAGAGCGAGTCTCCGCAGCTTGGGTCCATCGACCCGGATAGCGAAGAGTCCGTTGAACGCCAGGTCTATGGGCTTATCAAGGAGGCCCTGATGGCCGGTCTTCTGGCGCCCGGCTCGGCAATTACCGGCCGATCGATCGCGAACGGCCTCGGCATCAGTCCGACACCGGTGAGAGATGCTCTGAAGAGGCTGGAAGCAGACGGCGTCATCGAGGGCAGGAATAAGAGTGCGTATTTCGTTAATGAGCTGACACGAGAGAAATACATCGACATTCTGAACGTGCGGAGCGAGATCGAATGCTACGCCGCCGGCCTAGCCGCCAAGGCTGCTACGCCTGACGACATCAGCTACCTTGAACAGGTCAATGCAAAGTACGTCGTCGCCAAGAGCATGACCGAAAGCATTCGGCTCAATTATTTTTTCCACTTTGGGATCTACAAACTTGCCAAGTCGGCAGTTCTGCTCGATGTTATTTCTAACTTATGGGTTCGTATTGGCCCGTCCATGCATCTATATATGCAATCCTACAAGGTTAGCGATGTCGTGAACAATCACTCGCGTATCGTCACGGCACTGAAAAAGCATGATTCGGTGGCTGCCGCCGCCGCTCTACGTAAAGATCTTAACGAAGCCATCAAGGTGATTGCTCCGCGGCTTCCGACAATTTCCGCGGAACGCGCTTTGGACGAAGTCTCTCGGTCCTTTGCCACTAGCGGAAAATAGCTCGCAGACAGCTCCTACCAGGCCCCCCAGCCAGCATCGACGGGAACCGTAACGCCATGGACCGCGTCCGAATCGGAGCTGGCGAGATAGACGGCGGTTCCGGTCAGTTCATCCGGTTGAAGGAAGTCACGGCCGGTTGGCGTAAGAGCCCGCATCTGCGCGATGTAGGCTTGCATCTCCGGACCGCGGAGATGTGCGTTCAGCGGTGTCGCAATGTTCCCAGGCGCAAGCGAGTTGACGTTGATGTTTTCTCTGCCGATTTCCACCGCAAGAGCCCGCGTCAAATTCACGATGCCGCCCTTTGCCGCGCAATAGGCGGGACAATTTGGGCCGGCACCGATACCCCAAATTGACGAAATGTTGATCACCTTGCCGCGCCCTAGCCGACGAAACTCGGGCAGAACGGCTTGCGTCATGAAGAACGTCCCCTTGAGATTGAGATCAATCTGAGCGTCCCACATCTCCTCGGTCGTGGCTTCGATCGGTGCGGTATGCATAATGCCGGCATTGTTCACGAGGATGTCGATTTGTCCGAATTTCTTGACGACGGCGGTCACCAGCGCCTTGATTTCGGAAACGCGTGAGCAATCCGCAGCAAAGGCTGCTCCTGTTCCGTTTTCTGCGGACAGTTTTTTGACGACAGCTTCGGCCCGCATCACGTCTTTCGACGCCACGATCGCGACTTTGGCGCCTTCCCTGGCGAAGCGCAGCGCTATCGCTTCACCGATGCCTTGTGTTGATCCAGTGATGATCGCTACTTTGTTCTTAAGGCGCATGGCCATCTCCACTTATATGTCTAGTGTATGCCTAGTTTCTGAAATATCAGAAATGAGCGTCAGCTGCAATCGAGATCGTGGGCCATGCGGACCGCAAAGGGGCTTGATATTTCTGCAATATCAGAATAAGAAATACCATCATTAGCGACGAGAGGTTACCTCTGTGTTTATGCTGCTTAACGGTGCGACATGAGATTGGCCTGCGATACTGGAGGAACCTTTACGGATTTGATCGTTGAATACGACGACGGCGCAGTCAAGATGTTCAAGGCTGCGACCGTTCCCAGCGACCCAGCGCAAGGCGTAATTGATGCAGTGGCAGTGGCGGCGGCGGACGAGGGGGCGTCGCTGAAGGACTTCTTGGGGCGGTGCAATTTGCTTGTTCATGGTACAACCCATGCCATCAACGCAATCATCACGGGAAGGACCGCAAAGACGGTCCTTCTGACGACGGCGGGGCATCCCGATATTCTCACGCTCCGCGAGGGGGGGCGATCTGAACCCTTCAACTTCCGGATAGCGTACCCTGCGCCGTATATCCCGCGCGCTCTAACTTTCGAGGTGAGGGAGCGCGTGAACTCCGCTGGCGCGATCGTCGAATCTCTCGATGAAGCTGCACTGGAGCGAACGATCAACCAAATCTCCGATTCCGGCGCGGAGGCCGTCGCAGTCTGTCTGCTCTGGAGCATTGCGAACCCCGCCCACGAGCTGCGAATCGGCGCAGCTCTTCGCGCACAACTGCCACATGTGCCATTCACGCTATCTCATCAGGTCAATCCGACCCTGCGCGAGTATCGCAGAGCGTCGTCGGCTGCGATCGACGCTTCGTTGAAGCCGCTGATGAGTCGGTATCTGGGAGGGCTGGTTAAAAGGCTGACGGAGAACGGCTTCGACGGACGAGCGCTGGTTCTGACGTCGCAGGGCGGAATGATGGATGCCGATGAGCTCGCCAAGCAACCCATACACGCGATCAATTCCGGGCCATCGATGGCGCCGATAGCGGGGCGCTACTATGCTGGCTTGAACAGTTCGCTTCCCGTAGCGATCGTAGCCGATACTGGTGGGACCACCTATGACGTCAGCGTCGTGCGCCGCGGTCGTATACCCAAGACCCGGGAGACCTGGATTGGAAAGCCGTTTCGCGGCCACATGACCGGCTTTCCCTCCATCGACATCAAGAGCATCGGAGCGGGTGGGGGGTCTATCGCGAGCGTCGACGCCGGCGGTGTGCTTCACGTCGGTCCAAATAGCGCGGGATCCGTACCTGGTCCGGTTTGCTATTCCGCGGGCGGAAGTGAGCCGACGCTTACCGATGCTTCGCTGGTTCTTGGGCACCTTGATCCAGACTATTTCCTCGGTGGCAGGATGAAGCTAGACATCGGCGCGGCTCGATCGGTAATCAATGAAAAAATTGCGAAGCCGCTTGGATTGAACTTGATGGAGGCTGCCTCGTCGATTGTCGAGGTAGCAACCGAGAACATGGTGCAGGCGATCGAAGAAATCACGATCAACCAAGGCATCGATCCCAGCGAGGCAGCGCTCATCGGCGGTGGCGGCGCCGCCGGCTTCAATTCAGTCTTCATCGCCCGCAGGCTGCAGTCGCCCCTGCTCATTATGCCAGAAACCGGCGCCGCACTGAGTTGTGCGGGAGCTTTGATGTCCGATTTGCGGGACGAATTCAGGTCGATGTTCTTTGTTCGGTCATCCAACTGGAAGGCGGAGGCCGTCAACGCGGTTCTCGGCGAATTGCAGCAAAGGTGTCTCGAATTTCTGGAGCGTGCTGGTAAGACGCGCGAGTCTGGCCACATCGAATTCGCAGTCGAAGCGCGATACCAGGGGCAGGTATGGGAGATCGAGATTCCCGTGCACTTCGATCGGTTCACGAGCCAGGAGGATCTTGATGCGCTGGTAGAGGAGTTCCATTTGCATCATCGGGAAATATTTGCGGTCAGAGACGATCATTCGGCAGTAGAGTTCGTGTGCTGGACCGCTGCGGTCTCAGCCGGTTTGCGTGAAAAACCCCTCGGTCGACTGCAGATCGCCGGGCGCGAGCTAGAAGAAAAATCCGTCCGGCAAGCCTTCTTTCGCGATGCCGGGCTTGTTGAGACGCCCGTTGTTTCGATGGCGAGCCTCAAGCAAGGAGTCGTTGCGAGCGGCCCAGCCATCGTGGAAACCCCGTTTACGACAATCGTTATCGATCCGCGTGCGTGTTATTGGCTCGAAGAATCGGGCAGTCTTCTAATCAAGCCGTGAGGTAAAGATGGAACTCTCGTCTGGCGACCGTCTGGATGGCGCGAAACTGTCGATCGTCGCCAACCGGTTCGGGGGCGTGTGTCGGAAGATGGGAAACACACTTCTCCGGACGGGACGATCGGGCGTCCTGAATCGTGCAAAGGATTTCTCCTGTTGCATACTGACGGCCGAATCGGAGCTGCTCACGGCAGAGGAAAGTCTGCCGATACATGTGCTTTCAGGCCCAGACCTAATGGGGCGGTGCATGAAGCAGTACCATCCTGCGCTCAAGCGCGGAGATGTGTTTCTGCACAACTCGCCATATCATGGCAATTCGCACCCGGCAGACCATACGCTGTTGATGCCCGTCATCGACGACGACGGTACTCATCGCTTTACGGTTGTCGCAAAAGCTCACCAGGCGGATATTGGTAATTCGGTACCGACCACCTATCACGGGACAGCGCGCGACGTCTACGAAGAGGGCGCCCTGATCTTTCCGGCCGTGAAAGTTGCCGAAGGCTACGTTGTTAAGGACGACATCGTCCGAATGTGCCGCATGAGAATACGGGTCCCGGACCAGTGGCACGGCGATTTTCTCGCCATGCTTGGCGCCGCGTACATTGGAGAGCGCGAGTTACTGTCGATGGGACGCGAACTTGGCTGGGGTCATCTGGAAGCGTTTTCGACCCAATGGTTCGACTATTCGCACAAGCGAATGATCGAAGCTATCGCGAAACTACCGGAAGGTCATGCAACGGCTACGTCGACCCATGACGCGATTCCAGGTACGCCGCGGGACGGTATTACTATCACGTCAAAGGTGAGCGTCGTTCCGTCTGCGGGCAAGATCCATATCGATCTCACCGACAATCCCGATCAGATGGCATGCGGTCTCAACGTGTCCGAGGCATGCACAAGGACGTCGGCGATGATCGCCATCTTCAATTCGATCGATCCTACCGTCCCGAAGAATGCCGGATCGTTCCGATGCATCGACATCGAAATCAAAAACCGAGGCGTTGTCGGGCGCCCAGAACATCCGATCAGCTGTTCGGCATCGACGACCAACCTTGCCGATAGGGTGCAAAACGCGACTCAGTTGGCACTTGCCGAGATTTCCGAGGAAATCGGCATGGGCGAGATCGGGTGCTTCTGCCCTCCGTCGACGGCGGTCGTGTCGGGGATCGACCCGCGTGACGGCAAGCCATACGTAAATCAGCTTTTTCTCGGTCATACCGCTGGAGCAGGGACGGCGACGCAAGACGCGTGGCTTACGATGCTCCATGCCGGAAATGGCGGCATGTGCTTCATTGACAGCGTCGAACTGGACGAGGTCTACACTCCGATTTTGGTGAAGACGCGTCGCCTGATCGCCGACAGCGAAGGTGCTGGTACCTTTCGCGGAGCCCCCGGAATTCTCGTCGAGTACGGTCCGATTGGTGCGCGCATGCAGGCGATCTTCATTGCGGATGGCAATATCAATAATCCGAAGGGCGCGCGTGGCGGAGAAGCAGCCGCCTGTTCGGAGCAACATTTGCTTCGGAAAGACGGCGAATCGTATGCCCTGCCGCAATACTGCGACACTTGGCTCGAAGAGGGCGAAACGCTCATATCAGTCGCGAGCGGTGGTGGAGGGTACGGCAGCCCTGCCAGCCGTGATCCCAAGCGGGTCTTGGCGGATGTCCGCGAGCAGCTCGTCTCGCGCCAAAGGGCCCGAGACGTCTATCGTGTTTCGATAACGAGAGACTTCCAGATCGATGAATTGGAAACGGCAGCTCTCAGGGCTGGACCCTGCAGTTGGAATTGAGCAATCGATTTCTGGCGGGCGGCGGTCGACCCTTAGCAAGTCATGGAGCTCCTGCCGAGCAGTTTGTACTGACCTAACCACATGGCTCTCCAACGGGGCGGGATATTGCCACTCTACGCAGACAGAAAGCGCTAACGCCGCGTGGACCGCAAGGAAAGGAGAGTTCGACAAAGGGAGGCCGCGTCCGATGATCAGAATTGATTCTGCAGGAACGCCCCCTCTCACGCGGTGCGTCAGCAGTGGCTTGTTTACCACAGACGTCAAAAAAAAGCCTGAAGCAGTGTTGTGCTTGAATGAGCTATAAGTACGATTTCGTACTGGGCTAACGCGTTCATCGGCGGAGTGTGGCTAAGGCTGAAGACCGTGATGCAACGCTATCCGTCGTCAATCCTTCTACCGGTCGGTTATTGGAACGGTGCCGGATTTGGGGGGGCGCCGTGCGATCACGGCCGCCGACGCTGCGTTACCTGCGTGGTGCGATAGGACCGCAAAGGAGCTATCGACCATTCTGAGGCGCTGGTCCGAACTCATGATGCAGTATCAGGCCGATCTTGCGACCATCATGACGTCCGAGCAGGGAAAACCCTCGCCGAAAGCCGCGGAGAAATCGGCTATGCAGCAAGCTATCTCGAATGATTCGCCGAAAAAGCCCATACCGTCGCACCACTCGGACAGGCGAAGATCCTCAAGCAGCCGATCGGAGTTTGCGCCGCAATCACACCTTAGAACCTTCCCGTGGCCCTGATCATGCGCAAGGCCGGCCCGACGCTCGCTGTAGGCTGCACGATGGTTGTCATGACGGCGGGTCAGACGCCGTTTACGGCGTTGGCGCTCGCCGTGCGGGCGGGCGCGCCCAAGGGTATATTCAGTGTCGTCAAGGGATCCGCGAGCGCCCCGTTCATTGTTCTTCGATGACGCTGATTTGGAAGAGGCCGTACATGGCGCTATTGCGTCGAAGTACCACAATGGGGCGCAAACCTGCGTCTGTGTGAACCGTATTCTTACCCAGGATGGTGTCTATGATGCGTTCGTTACAAGGCTGGTCGATGCCGTGCCTGACCTCAAGGTGAAAGATGGCTTCGCGAAAGGTATCCAAGTCGGCTTGCTTATGAATAGGGTCGCAATCGAAAGATGCAGGAATACATGACAGGTGCGGTCTCCAATGGCGCAAAATATCGTAGTTGGCGGAGACGTCATGCGCAAAGCTGAAACTTCTGCGACCGTCCGTTCTTCGCAACGCAACACCAGGCATGAAGATGTTCGCTGAGGAAGCCTTCGCCAGGTTGCGTCGGTGTTTCCAAGGGGACATTGAAGATTGAAGCGATCAACCCCGCGAATAATACCGAGTTCGGTCCCGCTTCAAACTTCAATAGCCGCGACATCGGCCGAATCTGGCAGGTCGCTAAAGCGCTGGAAATCGGCATGGTTGGCATCAATAGCGGCTTGATATCGAGCGAGGTCGGTCCGTCCGAAGGCGTCAAATAGAGCGGCAACAGTCGCGAGGGCTTAGAAGTGTCGATGACAATTTAGAGATCAAGTATCTCTGCATGGCGCTGAGGCAGTTATAGGATCCACTCATTTAGAGGGGATTAACACACTTTGACAACTCACCCAATGTGGGTTTACGGATACGGAAGGCCGCTCTTCCTAAGGCCACTAGAAGATCGGGATAAATCCGAACGCACGAAGGAGAGTTTTCGAATGGGCCGAAGTGTGGTAGCGCGCAAAGCAAAAGCTAGGGGTGGCAAGAATAACGCACCTTCAAAGCGGATAGCTTGGAAGCGCCAAGGGGCAGACCATGATGCTACCGAAAAGCTCGGCCAGCGGATCCGAAAACACAGGGAAAGCATCGGCGTGTCGCTCAGTACGGCCGCGGGGCTTACGGGCATCCCTTCCGCTACACTTTCGCGGATTGAGACGAATAAGATGTCTCCAACTTTCCCCGTCTTGCTGAAGGTGATGGCAGGCCTGAGATTGCATTGGGCGGATCTCATGCGTAGCGACAATGCAGTCAAAGGGGATGGGGATATCAGCATTGCACAACCCAACAATAACGCACCTACGATGGTCCCGGGATATGCCTACGTCGCGCCACATCATGAGAGCCCTCTGAATAACCGAATTCAACCTGTGCTCTTTGAAGTAATTGCAAGAGATCTTGAAACCGCAGGTGGATTGAGGGGGCACAAAGGATACGAGTTTTGCTATATATTGAGCGGCACAATTCGTTTTTTCATCGAGGGGCGTGAACCTACGGAAATGCCCGCTGGTGCAAGTATTCTTTTTAACTGTGAGATTCCGCACGCTTACGTTGCTGTTGGGCGTGCTCGTGCTCGTGTCCTCAACGTTACAGTCCGTGATCACGATACTCTGGGCGATCCCCGTCCATTTAGCGCCCGCTATCCACAGCTCCGGGACAAACATCTGGCCTAGTCGTTGGCCGCGCGATGAGAGCGAAGGCGACGAGAGATAAGCTCGGCGGACATGTTCCTACCCAACCTGGTCAGGGAATGGACGGCCTTGGAGTACCGCATTAAAAGCGCGCGGAAGATGCGCTCGCACGGCAACAGGTCCAGACGGCCCGTGGCAATCGGTTGCGTGCAGCCAATTTATTCCGCTCCGCCGAGTTCTTCCTGAATCAAGATGATCTGCGTCATATTGAGCTGCTCGATCTGTTCGAGGTCTGTTCTTGGGACTATTTACGAACTGTATGGACCCCGGGGTGCAGTGGTCCGCGTGCCTTACGAAATGGGTCGCCTATGGATGCCTATTTTCTCCGGGCGCCCTATGTGTTTGACCGCATCCCGCGGCGATCTGCCTCGGGTGGCTCGGTGTTCAAGGACGAACTGCTCCACGAAATCACCCGGCGCGCGTCTGCATGCGGACTGTCGTTGCTGCTCGTGGACCTTCCTGGGCAAAGCGGTATGCGTTGACAGAAGCTTCGTGCTCGCGTCGCTACGGAAGTGCCGGTATCTGCGACTGGCTGGCTGACAAAGGAAGCGCTACTGAGTTTACTGCCGTCTTGTAGCACGAAAAGCAGTTGGTTTATTGACATAAAACCGCAACGCTCGGCCACATTTGGCTCGTTACAAGATCCTCAGCTGCGGCGGACACCACCGTTTCTTTGCGATGGCAAGTGTCTGAGCTGAGGTCGGCCTTACTCGGATTTTGCCAAGTGCTTTTCCGAATTTTCGGTCAACGGTAACTTGCTTATTGCGACCATGAAGTCGTGCGCCATAGTCACTAAGAGGTGAGCGCAAAGTCCCATCGTTGTCGCAATCTGCCTTGACTTACCGATCCGTAACGTGCAATCGTTTATATCGGTAGGCGCATTGACGCGGTGGGGGCTCATTGACCCCCTGATGAACCGAGCCCGCGCTGTCTACCTCACCGCTCTGAGTAAGACGTTTAAGGCGCGAGCGGACGGGGTTTGAAAGGTGGAGATGGTATGCGACTGGATCACCGAAAGCTTGGGATGGTCGAAGAAACAGCGTTGGTCTGACATGACTCAGTTAAGAGAAACGTCTTCCGTTGGCACGAAGCGTGATTTCATACGGATTCGCGGGTTGTCTAAATATTTCGGTGAGGGTGGCCAGCCTGGCGTTCAGGCGCTTGCCGATATCACCTGTTCAATTGCTGAAGGTAGCTTTGTTTCGGTTGTTGGTCCTAGTGGGTGCGGAAAAAGCACGCTAATGCGGATTATAGCTGGTCTGTTAGATTACTCACAAGGAGACGTATCGGTCGATGGGCAGCCCGTTCACGGTACGAGACGCGATATTGGTGTTGTGTTCCAGAGTTCAATCCTGCTGCCCTGGAGAACGATTCTCGAGAATGTCATGCTGCCGGCTGAAGTGCTTGGGCTCGACATGCGCTCATCACGTAAGCGCGCGTTGGAGCTCTTGGAGTTGGTCCGTCTGAGAGGATTCGAGGAAAAGATGCCGCGGCAGCTCAGCGGCGGCATGCAGCAGCGAGCGTCGATCGCTAGGGCGCTGTTGCACAATCCAAAGGTGCTTCTGATGGATGAGCCGTTTGGGGCGTTGGATGCCCTGACACGCGAACAGATGAATATCGAGCTGCAACGCATTTGGTCGGAAAGCGGAAAGACCGTGATTCTTATTACGCATTCGATCTCGGAAGCGATCTTCTTGGGCGATGTTGTCTTTGTGATGACCCCTCGACCAGGGACGCTTGCGCGAACTATTAATGTCAACTTGCCGCGCCCCCGCTCTCTCGATTTGACTGGCACTCCGGAGTTCGCAAATGCGTCGCATGAAATTCGCGAGCTATTTAATCATGCGGGTAATCTCGAATAGGTTGTCAATATGACGAACGCCCAATTGAAACCAACTGCGGCCGAAGGCGGCGTAATCAGCCGAACGCCTATCGCTGGGACTGCGGGCCTACAACGTATATTCAAGTCGTCGAGGTTCCTTTCGAGCGTGCTTCTCATCGCTCTTATTCTTTTCTGGGAATTCGGCATTCGTGCACTGAAGGTCCCGCGCTTCCTGGTTCCGCCTTTTAGCGATGTACTGAAAGCTCTTTGGCAAGGGTTCTCTGCGGCTCCGCTCGCAAGAGATGGCTTCTGGTTTCACAGTGGTATTACGTTAGTTGAGGTGCTGCTTGGATTTTTCATCGGAAGTGGCGTTGGTCTAGCTCTAGGAATACTGATTTCGCAAGTGCGTGTGCTCGAAGAAGTCTTGCGACCCTACATCGTAGCGTTTCAAAGTCTTCCGAAGGTAGCAATTGCCCCTCTGATCGTTATGTGGCTTGGATACGGCATCTCGTCCAAAGTAGCTATCGTCTGCTTACTCACTTTCTTCCCTGTTCTGATCACGAGTATCACTGGTTTTCACGCAGTCGATAATGATAGAATCGATCTGCTTCGCTCCTTGTCGGCGACGTCGTGGCAAATTTTCACGAAGGCCAAGTTTCCGAGTGCGCTTCCGTACGTGTTTGCTGGCCTTGAGATGGCTGCAGCCTTCTCGGTTGTTGGTGCGATCGTTGGAGAGTTTGTGGGCGCCCAGTCGGGCCTCGGTGTTTTGATCTTGCAACTCGATGCGCAGATGGACACGGGAGGCAGCTTTGCCGTCTTCATCATCTTGTCTTTAATGGGCGTTGGCCTGAGCGCGGGACTGCGTTCGGTTCGACGCCGGGTCTTGGATTGGATGCCTGAAGAGCTGAGCTCGCGAACTATCAATACTTAGCTAGAGAAAATCTTTCACCAGACAAGGGAGCGGGGTCATGCTTACCAGACGACAGGTTACTTTCGGAACGGCTACTGCCGGTCTTTATGCAGGGTTAGGCTCGACGTTTGCAGAATCGCCGAGGATACTGAAACTCGGCAACGCCTCTGGCTTTAATGATCCCCAACAATGTTTCATTACATCCGGACGGCACTCCAAGCTTGGCTACTACGCCTCAGAAGGGGTGGATATCGAGTTTGTAAACATGTCTAATGTATCGCAGGCATTGCAAGCTCTCGCGACCGGCCAAGTTGATTTTGGAACTCTGATACCGGGAGTGTATTTGCCGGCTATCGCAAAAGACAATCTTAATCTAATTGCCGTTTACAACTTTTTGCCGCGGAACGGCAATTCCGTGGTTGTGAAACCGGATAGCCCATTTCAGTCCGTCGCAGACCTAAAGGGGAAAAAAATTGGGATTCGCAATCAAGGAGATAGTGGCGCAATCATAATGAAAGTGATGTTTGCTGAGCTTGGACTTGATGCGTCATCCCTCGAATTTATCGCCGTCGGCGATGCTGGACCTGCGGGCGTTGCGCTATCGGAGGGGCGGGTCGACGCGATTGCCTCCTACGATACTGCAGCTGCTCGGATTGAGCTTGCTGGCTTTGCCGTTCGCTATCTAGCGCTTACTCCTGAATTCGCCAAAGTAAGTGTAGGATGGTTTGGCGTCAGTAAGAATTACCTCAAGGAAAACCGGAAGGTGCTTGTCGCGCTTTTTAGAGGGATGGCAAAATCAACGATCTTTGCTCATGAAAATCTCGATCAGGCGATCAAGATACATTGGTCGCTTTATCCGGAAAGCAAACCGAAGTCCAAATCAGAAGATGAGGCGATGCACGAAATGCGCCTGCTTCTCAAGCTGCGGAATGACAACTGGATGCGTTGGCCGAGCGATCCGGAGCAACGAATGGGTGCTTCGAAGGCCATCGACTGGACATCGCAAATCGCAATGACGAGCGTGTCAAGCAAGAATCCAGAGCTTGCAGCGCAGCTCGGTGACATCAACCGGCTTTATTCGAATGAACTGATCGATGAGGTCAACGCGTTCGATCGGACTGCCGTGGTTCGCCAAGCAAGAGAGTTCACATTGTAGAGTCGGGTTGCCGTGCTTGGTAAAGCGATTGGAGGACTCATTGTTTCCTGGGGCGACTTGGCAGCCGTCACGGGTCGGTATGATGCCGTTATCACGGAAGAACGGGCGACAAGGCCGAGGCTGTAGGGATGCGGAGACACTCGATCGCTGCAACGGGCAAGCCGGTCAAGTGCTCCGCCTCCGGTCGTGACAACTAGGGTCGAGATTAAGCCATTTGCGTTAAGGAATCGAAGAATGAGCCTTCCTAAATCGCTCGCTACGCGGTTGAGTATACCAGTTGTCGCGTCGCCACTTTTTCTTATCTCCGGCCCGGAACTGGTGATCGCGCAGTGCCAGGCGGGAGTTGTGGGATCATTCCCGTCGCTGAATGCGCGACCTATCTCGCAGCTTGACGAATGGTTTCAAGAGATCACGGAAACGCTCGCTGCATGGGACCGCCAACATCCCGATCGTCCGGCAGCTCCATTTGCGGTCAACCAGATTGTTCACCGCTCAAACAGCAGGCTGGAAGAGGACCTCCAGCTCTGCGCGAAGTGGCGCGTGCCGATCGTCATTACCTCTCTCGGTGCACGACGCGAGATCAACGATGTGGTGCATGGCTATGGTGGCATCACACTGCATGATGTCATCGATGATCGGTTTGCGCGCAAGGCGATCGAGAAGGGCGCAGATGGGTTAATCGCGGTCGCTGCCGGTGCAGGCGGTCACGCTGGCACCCTGTCGCCGTTTCCGTTGATTCAGGAAATCCGGAACTGGTTCCGGGGACCTCTGGCGTTGTCCGGAGCTATTGCGACAGGAGGAGCGATAGCTGCGGCGCTGGCTATGGGCGCAGACCTTGCGTACATAGGCTCTGCCTTCATTGCCACGAAAGAGGCCCGCGCTGCCGAGGCATACAAAGCGATGATCGTCGCATGCGGTGCGTCAGACATCGTGTACACCAATCTCTTCACCGGCGTTCATGGCAACTACCTGCGGCCGTCTATCGTCGCTGCCGGATTGGACCCGGATAACTTGCCGGTTAGCGACCCTTCAATGATGGACTTTGGATCGGGCGGCAATCAAAACGCAAAAGCGTGGCGCGATATATGGGGGTCCGGTCAAGGTATTGGCGCGGTTCGGGAGCTTTGTACTACGGCTGCTCTTGTTCAGCGACTTGAGCTCGAGTTGGGCGAAGCCGTTTCTCGAACCTCTGGTATTATGTCGAAGCTGACAAACCTCTCCGGAGCGGTAGTTGGAGCGGCACGATAATAGCCAGTGTGCAGGAAATCAGGGGCAGGATCAGTGAACCACGACTTGAGCGAACAACAATCTGCCAGTCCGGCGCCGTCTCTCGCTACGGCAGCAACGAACGCCGCACCATTCATCTCGCTTGCTGAGCGAATACGCGCGCACGGACATGCGACGCCCGATAAGCCTGCGGTCGCTTGCGATGGTCGATCGCTGACCTACCGCCGGCTTGTGGACCAGTCCGAAGCTCTGGCGACGAGAATCGTGGCAAGTGGCTTGACGCCGGGAGGTACTCGGCGCGTAGGCATACTCGCCGCCAACAGTCTGGATGTCGCAGTCATCCTGGCCGCCTGCCAGCTGTTGGGCGCCACTGCCGTTCCGTTGCCGACACTCGTGACCCCGGATGCTCAAGCACGTATGATCAGGGATGCGCAGGTCGCTCTTTTATTCTGCCAGGCGGATCGTGTGGCTAATGTGAAGTCCGCTTTGGCTGCCCTCGACACCGAACTTGACGGACCGATAATTGTGTTGGGAGGCCACGGCACGGACCCCGAGGCAACGTTTTTTCAAGATTGGCTCAGCACCGAAGCGGGCGCATTCGTACGTCCGGGCGTGCAGCCCGATTGGGTTTCGGACCTGATCTACAGTTCAGGAACGACCGGCATACCCAAGGGCATCGCTCAGTCGTTTGAAGGACGTGCGAGGCAGTGCATCAATCTTGGGCCCTTTGGCCTTGATGCCAAGGCGCGGGTGCTTCAAACCGTCGGCCTCTCGTCGAACTTCGGCTTGTCTGCGCTTTTGGCGGCTTGGTGGTGGGGCGGATGCTGCTACATGATGAGCAAGTTTTCCGGCGAGCAGGCCGTCGAAGCGTTGAAGCGCGAAGAGATCAACGTGGCGTGGTTGCCTCCGGCGACCTTGATCCGGACAATGGAGGCGGTGGGCTTTGAGGACGCCGTGAAAGCCCGAGAATGCGTGAAGATCTGCGCTGGCGCACCCTTGAGCGCCAACCAGAAGCAACTCGTCGTCGACACTTGGCCGGGGCCGTTTTACGAGATCTACGGTCAGACGGAGACAGCCTCGGTCACTGTCTTGCCCGTCCATGCCGTCCGGCCCGACAAGTTGGGTTCCGTCGGAACGCCATTATCTGGCGTCACCGTGCGCATTCTTGACGATAAGGGCCACGAGTTGGAAGTGGGCGAGGAGGGAGAAATCGCAGCACATTCGACCACCCTGATGGCCGGGTATCACGGGCAAAACGAAAGCGAGCCCTCGACATTTTGGTGGGATGAGCGCGGACGTCGCTTCGTCCGGACGGGCGATGTTGGCAAGTTGGATGACGAGGGCTTCCTTTGGTTGTGCGACCGCAAGAAAGACATGATCATTTCTGGTGGGTACAATGTCTTTCCGGCCGACATCGAAAAGGTCTTGTCTGATCACCCGGCTATATTTGAAGTCGCGGTGATCGGGTGCCCCTCGCGACGATGGGGTGAAACACCCGTGGCGATTGTCACTCTCAACAGCGAAGTGACAACAAGTGCAGAAGAGTTGCGCGATTGGGCCAATGCGCGTTTGGGGGCGATCCAGCGTGTAGCCGCAGTGCGGGTCGTGCCCGAACTGCCCAGCGGCGGGATGGGAAAGATCCTGAAGCGACAGCTGCGTGCCGCGTTGATCGACGCGATCGGCATGCTCCCGTGAGGACGCGCTCCTTGAAAACCTCACGGGCTAGGCGATGGCGTGCTGCGGACCCGTGCGTGGCGCCGATCCGCTCTCGATGTTCTGGCTCCAGTAGACGGAGAGGACCATGACGCTGACCGGGCGCGAAATGCGGTCCAGGATCGCCGAGGATGGGACGCTAACGCTCTCTTTGGAGAGGGTCGAGATCCCCGATCCTGGTGACGACGAAGTCGTCGTGCGCGTCGAAGCGACCCCGATCAATCCCAGCGATCTCGGACTCCTGCTGGGACCCGCGGACGCGTCTTCGCTCGTGGACGTCGGTACCGGCGACGAACCGGTGCTCTCTTTCACCGTGCCAGCAGGACGGCTCGCCGGAGTCCGAGGCCGGCTCGGTCAGTCTCTTCCGATCGGCAACGAGGGCGCAGGTACGGTGGTAGCGGCGGGAAGGAACGCGACCAAACTGGAAGGAAAGCGGGTCGGCATGATCGGTGGCGGCATGTACGCGGACTATCGGCGCATTGGCAGCCGGGATGTGATCCCGCTTCCCGACGGGGCGACTGCGGCCGATGGCGCCTCCATGTTCGTGAACCCGCTCACCGCGCTAGGTTTCGTAGAGACGGCGCGCAGCGAAGGTCACAAGGCCCTCGTCCATACGGCGGCCGCCTCGAACCTGGGCCAGATGCTGCAGAAGATTTGTCTCGCCGACGGCATCCCGCTCATCAACATCGTGCGCTCGCAGGAACAGGTCGAAATCCTCCGCGGCATCGGCGCGACCCATGTCCTCAACTGCAAGGACGACGACTTTGCCGACCGGCTCACCGACCTCCTCGAGGAGACCGGCGCCACTATCGCCTTCGACGCCATCGGCGGTGGGACGCTGGGTAGTAAGATCGTGCAGTCCATGGAGCAATGTGCGGTGCGCTGCATGACGGACTACAACCGATACGGTTCGGACACGTTCAAGCAGCTGTATATCTACGGCGCTCTGGACGTCACGCGGACCACGCTCAACCGCCTCACCTTCGGCTTCCAATGGAGCGTCTCGGGCTGGCTCCTCTTCCCGTTCCTACGCAAGGCCGGGCGGGAGGTCGAAGACCGGCTCCGCAAACGGGTCGTGGGCGAGCTCACCACCACATTCGTTAGCAGCTATACGAGGACCATCGGTCTTGCCGAGGCGCTCCAAGCCGATATCGTGCGTGCCTACGAGCGCAAGGCTACCGGGGAGAAGTTCCTGATCGACCCGACCCGCGGCTGACGTGGCCGCCTTTGTTGGCGTGTGAGGCGTGGCTTTGATCGGCTCGATGGCCGGGCTCGCGCGGTCGATCCCGGATGTTATTCGGCCTGCAATATTGACCCCCTAAGCCGGGGGATCGGCGTCCAAAATTGACCCCCCACGTGTTGGTCTGTTGCGCTGCCTGCTTTGTAACGAAGCAGGTGGTTGGGAATGCTGATCGTGGAGACGATTGCCCGGATTAGGCGCGAGCACTTCATCAAGGGCAAGACGATCAAGGAGATCGCCCGGGACCTGAAGGTATCGCGGAACACGGTGCGGAAGGTGCTGAGGTCGGGCGAGACCTCGTTCGAGTACGAGCGTGTTGTCCAGCCGCGGCCGAAGCTGGGACGATGGGCAGCAGAGCTCGACGGATTGCTGGCAGGGAACGCGGGCAAGGCTGCTCGCGAGCAGCTGACATTGATCCGGATCTTCGAAGAGCTGCGCGGGCGTGGCTATGACGGTGGCTACGACGCCGTACGCCGTTACGCCAGAAGGTGGAGCAAGGAACGCGGACAATCGACGGCTGCGGCCTACGTCCCGCTGAGTTTTGCGCCGGGAGAAGCCTACCAGTTCGACTGGAGCCATGAAGTCGTCCTGCTCAATGGCGTAACGGTGATCGTAAAGGCCGCCCATGTCCGGCTCTGCCATAGCCGGATGCTGTTCGTGCGGTGCTATCCGCGCGAGACGCAGGAGATGGTGTTCGACGCCCACGACCGGGCGTTCGCGCTGTTCAAGGGCACCTGTGGGCGCGGCATCTACGACAATATGAAGACCGCGGTGGAGACGATCTTCGTCGGCAAAGGGCGTCTCTACAATCGCCGCTTCATGCAGATGTGCAGCCACTACCTG
>Ga0182030_10001600_pt1 | contig 46906 bp, 39 predicted proteins | sample 812S3MmetaG_FD_121299 | JGI IMG/M metagenome (GOLD analysis project Ga0182030, IMG submission 121299) | Permafrost microbial communities from Stordalen Mire, Sweden - 812S3M metaG (Illumina Assembly) | ecosystem: Environmental > Terrestrial > Soil > Wetlands > Permafrost | place: Sweden...
AGTCCTTCGCCGTTACTTTTGGTTTCGCGCGCCTCCTTGGTCGTCTCGCTCGTCAGCTTGACGGTTGCGCCCGGAACCACCGAACCCGAGGCATCCAGGATAGTGCCGGAAACGGCGCCGGTAATGCTCATCTGCGCAAATAGCTGTCCGCACGACAACGCGGCGAACATTACAAATACAACAAAAGACAATGCTACCTTGGCGTTTCGATCCCACATCGCGACCTACCTCCTCATCACCGCCACCCCCGGCGACCCCGAATCCCGGGTTTTATCGATAACGGCTAGGTACTCAATATCATGAGCGGCAGGCAAGGTCAAGAAAAAACGTCGGCGTCGGTCGAAAAATTATTGCCCACAATTTCGTTAAAGTAAACGATAGTCATCTCCGTGCGCCTGAGGCGCGATCCGGGCTTGCCGCGGCCCCCTTTGTTTTCATCATCTTGGACGGTGGTCCAGCCTCAGCGACGGCCCGGGGTGGGCTTGCGTGACGGCCGGTATTATGGGTCCCGGCGCGGCCGGCGACCGGCAAACTGGGCTTGGTACGCCGCATGCTATCGTGAAAGATAGTGTCTTCGCCACTCAATTTCCATCTGGAGCAATATGATGGGCCGCTCGACCTGCTCTTGGACCTGATCCGCAAGCAGCAAATCGACATTAAGGACATCCCCATCGCCACCATCACGTCTCAGTACCTTGAGTACATGGAAAAGGCGCGGGAAATGGACATCGATCTGGGCGCCGAGTTCGTCTACATGGCGGCCACCCTGATCCACATCAAGTCCAAAATGCTGCTGCCGCGCGACCCGGCACTGGCGGCGGAAGGCGAGGAGCCGGACGATCCCCGGCAGGAACTCGTGGACCGCCTGCTGGAGCACGAACGCTTCAAAAACGCCGCCGAGATGCTCCAACAGAAGCGCATGATCGAAGAAAACGTCTGGAGCAACCCGCAGATCAAGTCGTTCGTGTCGGAAGACGACGATCCGGGCCTGGCGATCACCCTTTTCGACCTCGTGAAAGCCTTCGGCGAGATGCTGGAGCGCGTCAAAAACCGCCCCGTGTACGAAGTGGAATCCGCCGATGTGACGGTGGCCGACATGGTCCGCTACCTGCGCGACCAGTTCCGGCAGGTCGGCGCGGACCAGCCCGTTTTCATCATGCGCATCTTCGAACTGCAGCGCTCGCGGCGTGCCATGATCGCCCTGTTTCTGGCCGTACTGGAAATGGTGCGTATGCAGGCCGTGGTAGTGACCCAAAAGGATTTATTCGGCGAAATCGCCCTCCAGCGGCATGGCAGCTTCGACCAGGTATTCTCCAGCGAGCAGCCCATGGCCGTCATCGACAACGACTACATCTGATATCAAGCATGGAAGAACTCGAACCATTCCCACCGGGCGAAAGCCCGGAACCTGAACCGGCGGCCGAAAGTCCCGCCCAAGAGACCGCCCCCGAGCCCACCCTTTCGGTGGATGAGCTGATGGCCACGCGCGAGGTCCCTTTCGACGACACTCCCGCCCCCGTCTCCCAGGAAGACTCCGAGATCAAAGCGATTCTGGAGGCCATCGTCTATGTGGCCGAGGAACCTCTCACCCTGGCGCAGATCGCCGCGTCCCTGCAACAGCCGGCGGAGCGCATACAGGACCTGCTCAACCAGTTGATCGCCGAATTCGATCGGCCCGGCCACGGTGTCTCCATCCGCGAAGTGGCCGGCGGCTACAAGATGGCCACCAAGCCGGAACATCACGAGGCCGTTCGCAATTTCGTCAAGAGCCTCAAGCCGCCGTTGAAGCTCTCGCTTCCCGCCCTGGAAACCCTGGCCGTGATCGCTTACAAGCAGCCCGTCACCGGCCCGGAGATCATGGAGATCCGCGGCGTGCAGGGCGGCGGCGTACTCAAGACGCTGCTCGACCGCAAGCTGATCGCCGTCGCCGGCCGCAAGAACGTCATCGGCAAGCCGATGCTCTACAAAACCACCAAGGAGTTCCTGATCCAGTTCGGCCTGAAGGACCTGAGCGAGTTGCCCTCGCTCAAGGAATTCGAAGAGATCCGCCGCATGGCCTTCTCCGACAGCGAGGCGCCGGAGCCCGAAGCAGTCGAAGCCGTGGCTCCGCCCGAACCCGTCGCCGAACCCACCCCGGTAGCGCCCGCCCCGGAGGCGGTCGCCGAAACCCCCGAAGCCACGCCCGAGCCCACGCCCGAAGCCGCGCCGGTTTCTCCGGCCGCGGAATCCGCGTCCAACGAGGAAATCTAGTGCCCGAAGAACGTCTGCAGAAGATCCTCTCGCAAGCCGGTGTCGCCTCGCGGCGCCAGGCCGAGAAGATCATGCTGGAAGGCAGAGTTACGGTGAACGGCGCGGTCGTCACCGAGCTCGGCAGCAAAGCCAATCTGGAAACCGACCACATCAAAGTCGATGGCAAGCTGATCCGCGCCCCGAAGAACCTGATCTACATCGTGCTCAACAAGCCCAACAACACCATGACCACGGTGAGCGATCCCGAAGGCCGGGCCACCGTCATGGACTGTCTCCGCGGTGTCAAGGAGCGGGTTTACCCCGTGGGGCGCCTGGACTATCACAGCGAAGGCCTCCTGCTGTTGACCAACGACGGAGAAATGGCCAACGCCATCATGTCCGCCCACTCCCACCTGCCCAAGACTTACGTGGTGAAAGTTACCGGTCTGTTGACCGGCGACCAGGAACAGGAGTTTCGCGACGGCATCCCGCTGATGGGGCGCCGCACTCTGCCGGCCGGCCTGCGCCTCGTCCGCAACGCCACTAATCCCTGGTACGAAATCAAGCTCACCGAAGGGCGCAATAACCAGATCCGCCTCATGTTCAAGCATCTGGGCAAGCTGGTGGAGAAACTCAAGCGCGTGCGCATCGGCCCGCTCGAATTGGGGTCGCTCAAACCGGGAGCCTTCCGCTATCTGACCGAAGACGAGGTGGAAAAGTTGCAGCGCGCCATCAAGCGCTCCAGCGAGTCCAAACCCGCATGAACCGGATTTCGGAAATCCTCCGCAACGCCCGCACCATCGCCGTGGTCGGCCTGTCGGGAAAGCGCTTTCGCCCCAGTTACGGCGTGGCCGAGTACATGCAGCGCTCCGGCTACCGCATCATTCCCGTGAACCCGCGGGAACAGCAGGTGCTGGGCGAAACCAGTTACCCGGACCTGGAGTCCGTCCCAGAAGCCATCGATACTGTGGATATTTTCCGCCGCTCGGAATTCGCGCCGGAGATCGTGGAAGCGGCCATTCGCAAAGGCGCGAAGGTCATCTGGATGCAGGAAGGCGTCGTCCACGAAGACGCCGCGCGCCGCGCCACCGAAGCCGGCCTCGCCGTGGTGATGGACCGCTGCATCCTCAAAGACCACCGCCGCCTGGGACTGTAGAAACTGAAACAAGCGCCTCTCGCCAAGACGCCAGGCTCGCAAAGAAGAAAATCCAACTGTTGGTTCTCCTCCGCGATCTCCGCTCTCTTCGCGCGCGCCCCACAGAAGAGGCGAATCCTGCTCTTTCCCGCCGGCTTGTTCTTGTCCTCGCTCTTCTCCGCGTCTTCCTCCGCGTCTCTGCGTCTCCGCGTCAGATCGACTCCTGCCCTGTTTGCTTCCGGCTTCGCCGGGTTAGCGAGTGGTCCCACCTCACTGCACCGCCAGACTCGCCGTTTGACTCGCGCCGCCGGCTGTCGCCGTGAACGTGACCACGCCCGTAAAGCCCGTGGTGGTAATCGTGAACGCCGCCGAACTCTGCCCCTGCGCCACAATCACGAAGGGCGGCGAGGTCGCCGTGAGAGGCTTACTGCTCTCTAAATCCACGCGGACGCCGCCCGCCCCGGCGGGACCGCTGAGCGTGACCGTACCCTGCGTGCTGCTCCCGCCCGTGACCTGATTCGGCGAGATCGTCAGGCTGGAGAGCGTCACCGCGGCCGGAGGATTCACCGTCAGCAAGACCGTCTGCGACGCCCCATTGTAGGTAGCGGTAATCGATACCGCGCGCGCGGCGGTCACCGCCGAGGTGGTGAGCGTAAACGTCTGCAAGGTCTGCCCGGCGGGGACGGTGACCGGCGAAACCCGCACCGACGCGTCGCCCGATTGCAGCGTGACCGTGGCGCCCGTCAATGGTGCGGGGTCGGCCAGCGTTACCGTGCCGCTGACGGAATTCCCGCCCACCACCGCGCTCGCGCCCAGCGCCAGTTGCAGCGGCGGCAGCACATTAAGCGTCGCCGCGAGCGTGGTGTGGCCCAGCGTGGCCGTCAGGGTGGCCGTCTGCGGGCTCGTTACTGCCTGCGTCGCGATGGCGAAATTCGCCGAGCTCGCGTTGAAGGGCACGGTGACCACCGCCGGAAGACTCACCTTGGTGTCGTCGCAGGTGAGCGGCACGTTGACGCCCCCCGCCGATGCGTTTCCAGTGAGCGCCACCGTGCCGGTGAGATTCCTCCCGCCCAAAATGGCCCCGAGCGAAACCGATAGCGCCCCCAGTTGCACCGTGCTGGCCGGATCGATCTCCAGCGGCGCGGTCTGCGTCACGAGGCCCACCTGCGCCGTAATCGTGGCGTTGACGGTAGCCGAAACCGCCTGGGTGGTGATCGTCGTCTGCACCGAGGCTGCGCCTTCCGGAATGCTGACCTGCGGATTCAACTGCGCGGCCGCGCTATTACTGCGCAACCCCACTACAAAGCCGCCGGTGCGCGCCACACCGTTGAGCCCCACGGTCAACGTCGCGCTGTTTCCCGCATTCAGAAAGGTGGGCGATAGCGTGAGCGAAGCCAGCCGCAGCGCGCTCGCCGCCATCAGGTTCATCTGCAACGTGACCAGGTTGGCGGCGTTGTTGTCGGCCACCAGGGAGAGCGATACGGCGCCGGCGCCGTCCAGATCCGGCGGCAGCACTACATTGACCTGATCCAGGCCGAAAAACCCCGGGGCCGCGCCGGCGTATTCCACCGTCAGGGAATAGCGGTCGCCCGCCGCATCCTCCGCCAGCGCGGTCACCGTATCGGCGTACCGTAGCCCGGTGCCGTAGACGGCAAGCCGGGTGCGCGGATCGCTCCCGTTTTCCGGGGTCTGCACCAGGAAGGGCGCCGGTTGGTACGTCACCGCGTTGAGAATCGCGCCCGCTCCGCCGCCGCTGGCGTCCGTGGTGAATACGCCGGGCGCCGATGCGCCCACCAGCGCCGTGCCGCTGTTCGTCCCTCCCGACGCCGTCGAGAGGATCACTACGGTCGCCGTCCCCGCCGTCAATCCGCCCGGCACCACCAGGTTGATTTGTCCCGGCGCGACGTAGAACAGCGGCGCCAGTACGCCGTTGATGGTGACGCTGGTCGACCCTAGCACCGTGGGCAATTGCCCGTTGGCGTCGAGCGTGGCCGACGCCGTCGTCTTTGCCAGATTGCTGCCGAAAATCGTGGCCAGCGAATCCGGCGCGATGGCGTTGCCATAGCTGGCCGCGTTGACCACGGAAAACGCGGCCGTTTGCGCCCACACCGCCGGAGCCGCGAGAAACGTAAGAAGGACCACCGAAACGGCCGGACGCCATGCCTGCATATAGAATTGACGCGCGGCGCGGCCAAAAGGACCAACCCGACCCGATACAATTGGAGGGAGGAATCGCGTTTGGAGAACAAGGAAATCGCGCGCGTGCTCTGGGAAACCGCCGATCTCATGGAGATCGCCGCCGAAAACTCGTTCGCCATTCGCAGCTATCGCAACGGCGCCACCGCCGTGGAAGGCTACCCGGAGCGCATCGTCGATATCCTGCGCGACCCCGAACGTAAGGTTACGGACATTCCGGGCATCGGCAAGGGCCTCGCGGTCGTGTTGGCCGAAATCGCCGAGCGCGGCTCCTGCGAGCGCCGCGACCTGCTGCTCGCCAAGTTCCCGCCCACCGCGCTCGAGTTCCTCAAGATCCAGGGCCTCGGCCCCAAGAGCATCGCGCTCATCTTCGAGCACTTCCGCATCTCTACCATCGACGAGTTGGAGCGCCTCTGCCAGGAGCAGAAGCTGCGTACCCTGCCCCGCATGGGCGCCAAGCTGGAGGAAAAGGTGCTGCGCTCCATCGCCGGGTACCGCCAGCGCACCGGACGGTATCTGTTGAGCTATGCCGAAGGCGTGGCGGAGGAACTCGGCGAAGCGCTGCGCCAGGTGCCGGGCGTGGATGCTGTGACTCCCGCCGGCAGCCTGCGCCGCGGACGCGAAACCGTGGGCGATCTCGATCTGCTGGTGACCGGCCCATCCGCCACCGACGCGCTCGCCAGGTTCGTCGCCTACCCCCGGGTGGAGGAAGTGCTCGGCCGCGGCGAGAACAAGGCCAGCGCCAAAGTGGGCCGCGAAGGCTTGCAGGTGGACGTCCGCGCGCTCCTCCCCGAGAGCTACGGCGCCGCCATGCAGTACTTCACCGGCAGCAAGGATCACAACGTCGCCATCCGCACGCGCGCCGTGAAGATGGGGCTCAAACTGAGCGAGTACGGCCTCTTCCGCGTGGCCGGCGACGCCCGCATCGCCGGCGAAACCGAGGAAGGCATCTACCAGGCGCTGGGCCTCGCCTGGATCCCGCCCGAACTGCGCGAGAACACCGGCGAAATCGAAGCCGCCGAACAGGGACGCCTTCCCGAACTCGTCGAGATGCGCCACATCCGCGGCGACCTGCACATGCACACCACCGAGACCGATGGACGTGCCACCCTGGAAGAAATGGCCGAGGCGGCGCGCCAGCGCGGCTACCAGTACATCGCCATCACCGACCACTCCAAGGCGCTCTCCATGACCAACGGCCTGGATGAAAAGCGCGTGGTGGAGTTCGCCCGCCGCGTGCGCGAGATCAAACGCATCGGCCTGGGCATCCGCGTCTTCAGCGGCATCGAATGCGACATCCTCAAGGACGGCGCCATGGATCTGGCCGACGACGCGCTGGCCGAACTGGACCTCGTGATCGGCAGCGTGCACAGCCATATGAACCAGGAGTCGGGCGAGATGACCGACCGCCTGCTGCGCGCGCTCCAGTGTCCTCACCTGCGCATCGTGGGACACCCCACCGGCCGCATCCTGCTGCACCGCGACCCGTTCCCCTTCGATTTCGACCGCGTCGTGGCGGAGGCCGTGCGCCGCGGCGTCTGGCTGGAAATCAATGCCAGCCCGGAGCGCCTCGACCTCAATGGCACCTTGATCCGCACCGCCAAAGCCAAGGGCGCGAAATTCACCATCTCCACCGACGCGCACCATCCCAAACAACTGGCCAACATGCGCTACGGCGTAGTCACGGCGCGCCGCGGCTGGCTGGGACCGGACGACATTTTGAACACCCGCGGCGCCGGCGAGTTCGCCCGCGCCATCCAATCCAAATCATGAAAATCATCAGTTCCAAACAGGTATACGGCTGCAACCTCTTCCGCGTCACTGAGGACGTGGCGGTCGACCCCAAGACGAAGTTCCAGATTAAACGCAGCGTCGTCCGCCACATCGGCAGCGCGGTCATGATGCCCGTCGACGATAAGAAACGCGTGCTCCTGGTGCGCCAGTACCGCCTGCCCGCCGAGAAGTATCTTTGGGAACTGCCGGCGGGACGCCTCGATCCCGGCGAGAAACCCTTGCAGGCAGCCATACGCGAATTAAAGGAAGAGACCGGCTACAAAGCGCAAAAGTGGAGCAAGCTCGCCTCGTTTTGGGTGAGCCCCGGCTTCGTGCAGGAGCGCATGACCATCTTCCTGGCCGAAGATCTCACCGCCGGCGAGGCCACTCCCATGGACGACGAGCGCATCGAAACCCGCTGGTTCAAGCGCAAGGAACTCGCCAGGATGATCGCCGAAGGCGAGATCGAAGACGCCAAGACGATCGTCGGTTTCCTCACCTGGCGCCACAAAAAGTAGGACAGGCCTCCTGGCCTGTCCCTGGAGATTGGCCCTGGACGGGCCTCCTGTCCTACGGCGTCACCGTGTAAAGCTCGAACGGTGCCCAATAGTAGGGCTTGCGCAGGTTGCCGGGCGACGCAATGAGCGAAAGTTTGGCGGCGCGCAGGGCCACGGCGGGAGGCTTGCCGGCGGCCAGTTCGCGATACAACACATCCATCAGGGCGGCGGTGGATTCGTCGTTCACGTCCCACAGGCCGGCGATCACGTGGCGCGCGCCGGCGTGCAGAAACGCCCAGGCAAAGCCGACCAGTCCTTCGCCCGAGTAGGTGCGCAGCCCCACGCCGCGACACGCGGAGACGGTCACCAGGTCGGCTGTCAGCGGCACGTCCATCACTTCGCGCGCGTAAAGCTTACCGCCCGAAAGCAGGACCGCCGAATCGAGCGGGCTCTCCCGATTCGCCACGGCGTGCGCCGTGAAGTGAATTGCCGAGAAGCCGCCCGGCCCGGCCGCGCGGTACGCCTCCGGAGTCGCCGCCTCGCCGGACAGCACGACCTGATCCCGCCCGCCGAAACGCCGCGTGACGCTTTCGATTTCACCGGCGGCATGAGACAGCGGCGGGAAAGACGAATCGGACGCCACCGGGTCGCCGAGCAGCAGCAGCCGGCGCAGCGCCGGCGGGCGCGGCGGCCGCTCCGCCAGCAGCCCCAGCGAAGGCGCGATGCCCAGGGTCACGTCTTCGATCCAATACCGCGGCGCGCCTCCCGCCTCTGGCGGCGGCTGCGGCAGAGCTTCCAGATTGAGGCCGTGCAGCACCCCGTCGGCCGCCAGAACGACATGCGACCCGGCGGGTATCCATGGGCGGACCGGCGCAATCAATAATTGGTAGAGCCGCTCTCCGGCGGGGATTCGCGTGCGCAGCGGATCGGCCAGCCGCCGCTCGATCGCGTCCTGATATTCGCGTACCGGCCTTTCGATCTCCGCCGCCGCCGGGAGTTCCACGTGGTGGATCTCCCGCCCATTCACCACCCACGCGTGCGACCGCGCGCTCCCCAGCCAGTAGGAGAGCAGGATCGCGCCGTTCTGGCGCGCGATGGCGCGGAAGGCATCGGCGGGCAGACGCCCCGGCGTAACCGAGCCCGGATGGCCGGCCAGCACCTGGGCGCGGCTGGAATCCGCCACGGCCAGCGCCCGGTCGCTCTCCCCCTGGTCGATCAGGGTCTCGACATACTGTTGGTACAGGCTGATGCGCTCGGTCAGAAACGGCAGTTTGAGCTCGGTAGAGGCCACGTCCGCGCGTGTCTTCTCCAGAAGGTTGACCGCCGCCTCAAAGTGCTGCACCGCGGCCGCCGCCCGGTGCTGCTGGAGCGCCACGGCGCCCAGTCCCGCATGCGCTTCCCACACCACCGACGGATCGCTCTTGCCTTCGTCGATCGCCTGTTGGTAGAGACGCTCAGCCTCCGCGGATTCCCCGCGGCCGCCTGCGATCCGCGCCGCGTTCAGCACGTTGTAATACAGCGTGTGCATGTTGGCCGCGCTCTTCAGCCGGACGGCCTGCTGATTGAAGCTGGCGGCGTTTTGCCAGTCGCGCAACTCGCTGTAGCACACCGAAAGGTTGCCTGCCCAGATGGCGGCATCCACCGTTTTGTTCGCCTCGCTGGCCAGACTGAGGGCGCGCTCCAGGTAGGGAAGGGCCGCCCTGAGATCCCCTTTTATCATGTAGGTGCGTCCGGTTTCTCCCAGTGCGTTTTCGAGGTAATACCTGGCCCCGGAGCGCTCGTTTTGCGCCACGCTTTGCAAATGAATTTCCAGCGCGCGGTCGTGCTCACCCAGTTGCGAGTAACACAGTGCCAGGTTGCTGCGCGCCAGAGAGTAGAGCGTTCGCGACCGCGGTCCGGCCAGGGCAGCCGCCTTTTCGAAGTACGGAACCGCTTCGTCGTAGCGTAGCCGCAGCAGGCGGACCACGCCCAGGTTGACCTGCACCCCGGCTTCGGAGTATGCCGAATGCAATGCGCGCGCTCGCGCCAGGGCGGAACGGAGGGCAGTTTCCGCCTCGTCGTAATGCTGGCGGCGCATCAGGCGCACACCCTGGAGCGCTTCGATTTCCAGCAGCACGTCTTCGGCTTTTGCCGCCTCCGCGGCCCGGTGGGCGGCGCCCAACCGCATCTCGCCTTCGTCCACGCGGCCCAGCATGGAGACAGCCCGCGCTTCCATCGTCATCTTCCGCGCGGCCAGCGTCGCGAATTCCGGCGCCGGCGGCACGTCGTCGCGCAGTTGATTCAACACTTCCTCGGCACGGCTGCTGTAGAGCAGGATTTCGCAGCGCAACAGGCGGAACTTCCACTGATAGACCAGATCGCGGCGAGAGGCCGCCAATGCCATCCCGTGCTCGGCGGCTAACTGCCCTTTCGCCAGCTCACCGGCGTGCAGATCGTCCGATGCGGCGTCGAATAGCGCGTCGAGACGCTCCGCCGGCCTGAGGCCGCAACCGTACAAGAGCAGGATTGCCGCCACCAGGAAGGGCATCGAGCTAATTCGGAGGCCAGGTCCCACCGTTGGATTCGCCTTCCGCCGCGGTCACTTCCCCGCCATCGTCGCTGCCCAACTGGAAACGCACCATGGTGAGGCGGCGCGATTCGCCGGTGATGAACATCTCGCCAAAATAGATCTTGCCGAAGTTCGGCACGCGCACTACGTGCCCGTGGATGGTGGCCGTTGGGTGCGGGTCGCCATCCCAACGGATTTCCTTCACGATGGTGCACTTCACCGTGCCGTTGGCCTCGGGGAATGTGGTGGCTGGCCCGGCCGTGCCGTCCAGGGGCAGTAACAGGCCCGCGTGCTCCGGAGCCAGGCCCGCGGCATGGCGCTGGGCGAGCTTGTCCTTGGTATCGCACTCGCGGTAGAAATCTTCGGCCAGCGTGATGGCCAGGCGGGCATCGTCGATGCGGACGCCTTCCAGGACGTTGCCTTCCAGGCGAATCGACGGCTGTTCCTGGCCTGCCGCGCTCTGCGAGATGAGCCCCACGGCGGCATGCGCTACGTGCACGCGGCCCAGGATCGCCAGGCCATGAACTTCGGATCTGATCCTCGTCTCCGTGGGCGCCGCATCGAAGGCGACTGCCCCGGTTGTGGTGGCCACTCCCGCCGCGGCATCGACGTAATCGCCGTGGGCGCTGGTCGCTACAGCGTCGAAGGAGACCCACTTATCCAGCGTTTGCGGACCGACTTTGCTTTCGGCTAACCCGCCGGTGACAGGCAGGGAACTGCAGCCTTGCACGGCCAGCAGTTGGTTTTCCGGGCGGCGAATATGCGCGGATACTCCGGAAGCGTGTCCGCGGAAAACGTACCGTCTGGGGTGAAGTGGAAGGGGAGCCATCGAATTCCTTAGTTGAGCTGCACGGAGAAGGGATAGCGGGCGATCTCGGCGCCCTGCTGGTTGCGCAGCAGGAGCACCCACGCCCCGGGTTCGCGGATGGCGGCATGGGGCAGTACCACGATCAGGGGCGAACCGGCCGGCGGGGCCTGAGCCGCGCCGGTGTAGCGAGTCGCGCCGCCCGGGGCGATCACCTCATATGCGAGAGCAGCGCCGGGGTCGGCGGTGTTGACGTCCAGGGAGAGCAGCGAGAGTGCCCGGTCGCGGTGGATCGCCAGCGCCTGTTCCTCGCCGCGCGCCGCGGCGCGCAACACCGTCGGCGACAGCGCTTGCGGCGAACCCGCCCAGCGCAACGGCGGAATCACCACGAAGGCCTGCCAGGCCGCCACGCAGCCCAACGCCACGGCGGCCGCCGAGGGCACCAGCACGGCCGGAGACAGCCAGGAAAGCCATCCGCCATGAGCCACTTCACGGACCACGCTGGTGTGCGGCCGGAGGGCGGCATCCTCCGCACAGACCGCCTTGATGCCGCGGGCCAGCGCCGCCCCCGTGCGCACGTCGTCGGCACAGGCTGGGCAGTCGAAATAGTGAGCTTCGAACTCGAACCGTTCGGGCTCGCTCATTTCGCCCAGGAGGTACCGCTCCGAGGCTTTCGTGGCAAGGGCCTGTTCATGCTGCATACTCACTCATCCCATTGGTGTCGCGCGGTTGGTTTTCGTTGCAACCCGCCGCAGGTAGTCGGTCCGGAAACGCTGTTTGGCGCGGTGCAGCAGGACGCGCAGGTACTCGCGATTCACCTGCAACACCCGGCACACCTCGCCTTTGTCGCGCTCGTCGAAAAACAGCCAGCGGAGGATCCTTCGATCTTTTTCGGGAAGCTCGGAAAGCACGCTGCGAACTTGTGTGCGCTCTTCCTCGTCGGCCAGCGCGCTATCGGCTGGAATCTCCCCGGAAACGCGGTCCTCGATCGGGTCGGCCACCCGCGATTGGGCGCGATAGACCTCGAACAGGACGTTGGTGCAGACCGAATTCACGAAAGAGCCGAGGGCTTCGGGATTATCGATGCCGGACTGGCGAATCGTCCTCAGGACGCGTAGAAAGGTTTCCTGGGCAACGTCCTGGATCTGCTCGGGGGCGCGCAGCCGCGAGCGCAGCTTAATGGCCAGCAGCTCGCCGAAGTAGGCGACGAAATCACTCTCGGTGTCGGGGTCGGAATGGATGAGCCGGCGCACATATTCGGCATCGAAGCTCTTACGCTGCACAATGATCGCTATTATACAGCGCCGGCGCAGGTTGCCGCGCGCGTGAACCGTCTAAAGGTTCGCGCACAGGCCTCCGACCTGTGCGCAAACGCTTCGCAGGGCGGGCCCGCTGAACATCGCGAAGAAGGCAGGCCCGATGCCCGGTTCATCGCCGGGCCGTTGATCAGTGGTGCGGCGGGCGGCCGGAACGTTTCAGGCCCGCGAGAAAAACATGTTGGGGCGGCGGAGCGACTTGCGGGCCTGCGTTAGCTACAATAGCGATGGATGTCCCCGGACCCAATCCTAGTTGCGCTGAACAACTGTAATCCCAACCAGCCGTTGGAGCCCGGCGATCCGCGATTTGTCGACTTGGATGACATCCGCGGTTTGGCGTTGCGCGAATACCTTTCGAAGCTGTTGCGGGCCGCGGACTCCGATGAGCGTTTTGAAAAGGTGGCCGTCGCCGGGCATCGTGGTTCCGGGAAGAGCACAGAGTTGAATCGTGCCCAAGCCGAGCTCGTGCAGAACTCCTACGTGACGCTGTGGGCGTCGGTCAATGAAAACCTCGATCCCAAGGAGATATCCTTCAGCGACATCATCCGCCTGATCGTCATGCTCATCGACGATCGTTTCGGGCACTTGATCCATTCACAGCCTCAAGTCAAGCAGGCGTTTGACGTAGTTGGACAGTGGTTTCAGGAGGTCACGAAGACCTTCACCAAGCAGATTTCTTCGGCGATGGACTTGGGATTGAAGGGGCAGGTGGGAGGTAGCCTGGACGCGGAAATCGGCGTCGGCGGCCTGAAACTCAAGACCGAACTCGGGAAACTGAGTGCGGCGATCTCCGTAATCCGCCGGAGCGAAGGCAGCGAGCGCACCGAAATTCGCGAGACGCTGGAACGCTACAACAACCAGTTGGTGCTGAACCTAAACTCCCTGCTGCGTGCGGTGACTGCAGTGGACAGTCCGGCACAGCGCCTGGTGATTATACTCGACAACGTGGATAAGTACGATCCCCGCATAGTGAACGAAGCGCTTCTCGGGAACGCCGACCTCTTCCGGCAGATCGACAGCCACTTGGTCTTTACGATTCAGTCCTCCTTGCTGCTCAGTCCCGTGGATGGGGCAGTAGAGCAGTCCTTTACGACTCTGGTTCTTCCCATGCTGCCGGTTTTCCACCGGCATACCAGGAGACTGGACTCAAGAGTTGTGGAGCGAGTGCGGGAGGCCATTTACAAGCGGGTACCGCCGAGTCTCTTCGCCGATGTTGACACGGTGGATCACCTTATCAAAGCGTCGGGAGGTTGCTGGCGCGATCTATTGCGCCTATTGCAGGACGCCCTATTACGGGCGAAAACCCAGATCGGTCCCGCCGAGGCGAAAGCCGCTGTCGAGCAAGTTGGCCAGACCTACCAGCGGCTGTTGCGAAGCGCAGACGACTTGCAGATTCTCGCCCAGGCACACTTGAAGCATACGGTACTCTCCGACGAGAAAACGCGTTACCTCCTCTATCACCTGTGCCTGCTGTCCTACAACGGTGTGGGCTGGTATGACTTCCATCCCCTGCTGGACGACTACGCTCCGGTGACGGAGGCCGTGAAGGCAGCGCGCCTGGTAAACGCCAGCGTGTAAAGAATGAGCGACCTTTCCGCTCCCGAATTCGCCCGGCTGGATCGCTTTCTGTGTGCCCACGAGACCCGCTTCGCGCTGGCGCTGGTCCGCATACCGCAGATTCCTCTACGCGAGGACTTCGCCCGGCGGGTGGAGGAGTTCAGCCGGGAACACCAACGTCCATTCCGCAGGTTCAACCTTGCAGGATTGAAGCCCGTCGAAGTCTGGGAACGGATCGCGGCAGGGTTGCCGCCCGGGGCCATCGCCATGTTGGACGGTTTGGATGCGGCGTTTCACGAACCCGACGGAGACTTGGCGTCCCTGTTGAACCGGCAGCGCGAACGCATTGCCGAGTTCTTGCCCGGGCCGGTGCTGCTGGTGCTCGGCGAGCGGGCGATGAACCGATTCGTGGCAGACGCCCCCGACCTGGCGGACTGGTATGCGGCCAGCTTCGAATTCGAGAGCGCAGTGGCACCGGCCGGAGCGAGGGTGGAAGAGGTCCCGATCCCGGAGCGTTCGAGCGAATGGATCGAGTCGCGTATCACATTGCTCCAGGATCAACTGCGAGGAACTTTGCGGGACCGGACCAGGGCGCGCGTCCTGATGGAACTGGCCGATCTGTATCGCGATTCCGTATTTGGGGTTCCGTTGCATCCGGATCGGCCTCGCCTGCGCAGCGCATCGGAGAGTCTGAAGGCCGCCGAAGTGGCGCTGCGCGAGGCCGTCGATCTTCAGCGGGACCTGGCCCGACGAGACCCCGTCCCAGGTCCGGAACGGGACTTGGCTCGCGCGCTGGACGCCATGGCGCGGTTGCTTGAAACAGCAGGCCGTTACGCAGAGGCCCAACCGGCCGCGGAAGAGGCATTGCGAATTCGCGAGCGGGTTCTTGGCGAGGAACATCCCGAAACGCTCACCTCGATCAACAATCTGGCATATTTGTACGAGAGGCAGGGGCGTTACGCGGAGGCAGAGCCGTTGTACCAAAGGGCGCTGGCCGCCAGCGAGCGGGTGTTGGGCAGGGAGCATGCCATCACGCTGACCTCGGTTAACAATCAGGCACATTTGTATGCGAGTCAAGGGCGGTACGCGGAGGCTGAGCCGCTGTATCAGCGGGTTCTGTCCGCCCGCGAGCGGGTGCTGGGCGAGGAGCATCCCGACACGCTCACCTCGGTCAACAACCTGGCGCAGTTGTATGAGAGTCAGGGGCGATGCACGGAGGCCGAGCCGTTATACCAGCGGGCCCTCGCCGCACGGGAGCGGGAGCTAGGCGGGGAGCATCCCGACACCCTGACCTCGGTCAACAATCTGGCGGGATGGTACGCGCGGCAGGGGCGGTTCTCGGTGGCGGAGCCATTGCTCGAGCGGGCCGTCAGCGGCGCGGAAAAAGTTCTTGGCCACGATCACCCTCACACCCGGCGTTTTCGTACAAACCTCGAAGCACTACGAAGCAAGATGAGCAGCGCCTGAACCCCGTCGATAACAAACATTGACAATCTTCGCTATACCGGCTAGCCTGAAAGTGCGCGGAGCGCCTTCCCATGAACGTCTCTCTCACACCGGAACTGGAGAAATTCGTCAGCACCAAAGTGGAATCGGGCCGCTACAACTCGGCGAGCGAGGTCGTCCGGGAAGCGCTGCGCCTTCTGGAGGAGCACGACTCGGCACGCGTCGCCCAGTTGGCGGCATTCAACCAGGAACTCGGCCGCCGCCTCGCCGCCCTGGATCGCGGCGAAGTCGTGGCCTCGGCAGCGGCTCGCGCCCGATTGCAGATCAAGAGCGAGCAGCGCCGGAAGCCCCGGGCGTGAACGGCTACGTCCTCAGCGCCGATGCGGACTTCGATCTCGACGAGATTTGGGAATACATCGCAGCGGATAACATCGACGCCGCGGATCGCTGGATCGGAAAGCTGTTCGATGCATTCGAAGCCTTCGGGCAAACACCAGGGATGGGCCACCGGCGCGACGACCTGACTCCCTATCCAGTCCTGTTCTGGCCGGTGGGCGCTTACCTCATCATCTACCGCGCCGACCGCCGGCCGATTGAGATTGTGGCGGTGACACAGGGCTCACGCGACATCCCTGCCTTCCTGAGCCGGCGTGTTCGCCCATGAGGCATCGGGTTAAGCGCCCCCCTTTTACAATCCACCCGCCATCGTGTCATCCTAGACGCTTCGTATGGACATTATCACTGGCAACGTCGGTTGGATCGAAGTCATCTGTGGACCGATGTTCTCGGGCAAGAGCGAGGAACTGATCCGGCGCCTGCGACGCGCCATGATCGCCCGCAAACGCGTCGAAGTCTTCAAACCTACCATCGACAACCGCTATTCCGACAACGAAATCGTCTCCCACGGCGATCTGCGCATGCACTCGCAGGTGGTCGGTAGCGCCGCCGAAATCACCGAACGCATCGATTGGCGCAGCGAGGTGGTGGGCATCGACGAAGCCAACTTCATGGGGCCGCAACTGGTGGACGTGGCGCAGCGGCTGGCCGATAGCGGCAAGCAGGTGATCGTCTCCGGCCTCGATACCGACTACCTGGGACGCCCGTTCCCCCCCATCCCGGACCTGCTGGCCCACGCCGAATCCATCACCAAGACGCTCGCCATCTGCGTGCGCTGCGGCAATCCCGCCAAGCACACGCAGCGCCTGCGCGGGTCGGAGGACCTGATCGTGGTGGGCGCCGCCGATATGTATGAAGCGCGCTGCCGCAGGTGCTTCGAGCCCGGTATCCCGAAGCAGACCGAGATGGAATTCGTCAAAGCCAAACGCCAACCGGAAAAGAGCTAAAGGTCACGCCAGCCGCCTCGGTTGCAACTCGTTGACTTTGCGCAATTCGGGAAATATGCGGGTCCACAATGCCACAATCAGGATCGTCCCCACCCCACCCGCCACCACCGCCGGAACCGTCCCCAGCCACGCAGCCGTGACGCCCGATTCGAATTGTCCCACCTCGTTCGATGTGCCGATGAACATCATGTTGACCGCGCTCACCCGCCCGCGCATCTCGTCCGGCGTGGAAATCTGTACCAGGGTGTGCCGCACTACCACGCTGACCATGTCGCAGGCGCCCAGCACCACCAGCGCCGCCACCGAAAGCGCGACATTCCGCGACAGCCCGAACACCACCGTGCACACGCCGAACCCCGCCACGCAGCCCAGCATGATGGCGCCCGCGTGCCGTTTGAGCGGCCGCACAGCCAGCACCGCCGCCATGATCACCGCGCCCGTTCCGGGAGAGCCGCGCAAAATTCCCAATCCCGTGGCGCCGACTCCGAGAATGTCCCTGGCGTACACCGGCATGAGCGCTACCGCCCCGCCCAATAGCACCGCGAACATATCCAGCGAAACCGCGCCCAGCGTCATTTTGGCGCGCCAGAGATAGCGGAGCCCATCCAGCAGCACTCCCGGCCGGGCGATCCCCCGCGGCCGCTGCACCGCCTGCACGCGCACCCGCCCCATCAACACCATGGCGCACAGACACGCCGCCACCGACCCGGCATACACCGGCGCCGGGCTGCCCGTGAACCCATAAACCAGGCCGCCCACCATCGGCCCCACCACCATCGCCCCCTGGAACACGCCCGACCCCAACGCCACCGCGCCGGGAAATACTTCTTCCGGCACCACCAGGGGCAGGAACGCCTGCGCCGCCGGACCGTTGAAGGCGCGCACCACGCCGTTGACCAACAGCACCGCGTACACCGGCCAAACCGCCGCCAGGCCGTGCAGGGTCAAGCCGAAAAGCAGGGCCGAAACGCCCGCGAACGCCGCATAGCAGCACTGCAAAATGCGCTGCCGCGGGAAACGGTCGGCGGTCTGCCCCGCCACCAGAAACAGCAGGATCCCCGGCAGGAATTGCGCCAACCCTACCAGTCCCAGATCGAGCACGCGGTGCGTCAGGGCGTAAATTTGCCAGCCCACCGCCACCGCCTGCATCTCGCTGGCCATGGTGGCCAGCATGCGCGCCGTCAGGTAGTAGCGGAAATTGGGGTACCGGAACGCTAGTGGCATAAGGCTCCGCCTTGTGCAAAGTGGGGCAGGCGGGGCACCCTCTGGGTCCGCCTGCCAACTGCCGTCTGTCCCTCCCCTACTGGTAGTGCGGTTGGTCGCTGCGGAACGGACTCGCCGGCAGACCCGCCTGATTCACCAGGTTGCACACCGGGTCGTCGGCCCATGCATAGCGCACCGCCGCCGGATTCGCCACCTGCGCGCTCGTCACCACCAGCGTGTTGCCCTCCACCTTCACTTCGCCCGCCACATAATTTCCGTCCGCGCCCGCGATCTCGAAGCCCGTGATGGCTCCCCCGCCGCGCGCCTGCATGCCGTCAGAGTGCGTCAGATACACGCGTATCGCGCCGTTCTCCGCGGTCGCCATCCGGAACATCGGTCCCGAGTACTCGACCGGCTGCTGGTAGGTGAGCGCGCGCGCCGCCAGGGCCAATCGCAGCCCCACGTCCTGTTTGTTCGTCGGGTGAATGTTCTTCGACTCGCCGATGTCGATGATCACCGCCATCCCGGTATTGGCCAGGCGCAGCGTCTCGGTCTGCGATTCGCGCAGCACCGGCCAGTACCCGTTGGTTTTGTAGTTGGCCAGTTGCACGAACAGGAACGGGAAATCGCCTTGCCCCCAGCGATTGCGCCAGTCCTCGATCATGGCCCCGAACAGCCGCCGGTATATGTAAGCCTCGCGCTCGCTGGCGTTGCTCTCGCCCTGATACCAGATGGCCCCGCGGATGGCGTACCCTACCAGCGGCGCGATCATGCCGTTGTACAGCCCGGCCGGCGTGTTCTGATGCCCCAGCCCCTGCGGCGCGCCCGGCCGGTTGGGCGGCGTTTTTCCGGCGGCCTTGGCCTCTTCCACCGCTTTATTCCACGCCGGCAGCGTCGTGTTGTCGTACTTATCCTTGGCTGCCGGATAGTCGGCCAGCACCTTTTCCCAAATGTCGTTCACGTACTTCAGCGCCGCGTCGGACGCGATCGCCTCCTTCGAGGTCCACGCCTGCGCCAGCGTCCCGCCCCAATCGCTTTCGATCAGCCCCATCGGCACGTGCAGGTTCTGCTGCAAGTGCCGCCCGAAGAAGTACTCCACCGCCGAGAACCCCTTCGCCGAGTCCGGCGAGCACACCTGCCACGTCCCCACCACGTCGTCGGCCGGCTGATCGGCCACCACGCGCTTCACCTGAAACAGGTGGATCATGGGATAGTCCGCGCGCGCGATTTCTTCGTCGTGATTCATAGCCGTTTGCAGGCGGAACTCCATGTTCGATTGCCCCGACCCCAGCCACACTTCGCCCACCAGGACGTCTTTGATGGCCGCATTATTGATGGTCATCTCCAGCGGACCCGCCGCCACCAGCGGCTTCAGCCACACCGCCCACTTCCCGTTTTCGGCGGCCTTCACCGTCACGGTCTGCCCCTGGAAATCCACTCTCACGCTCTCGCCAGGGTCGGCCGACCCCCAGATGCGCACCGGCATCCCCTGCTGGAGCACCATGTGATCGGAGACGATCGCCGGCAATTTGACCGCCGCATGCAGTGCGGCAGCCACTGTCAAGAGCCCAAGCAGTCTTTCGATTCGCAACATCCGCACCTCCGTGAGTAACTTCCGATTCTATCGCGCTTGTAGCGTTACCATGATCTGCATGAACAGCGACCGCCGTTCGTTCCTCCTTTCCGGTGTGGCTGCGCCCTTCGTGCAGACCCGCAAGCGCTCTGCCCCGCGTCCCAACGTGGTCCTCTTCATGACCGACGATCACGGCGCCTGGGCCACCGGCGCCTACGGCGCGCGCGGCGTCCTCACCCCGCACATCGACCGCCTGGCCGCCACCGGCGCCCGCTTCACGCGCGCCTTCGCCGCCACGCCCGTCTGCTCGCCCAGCCGCATGACCTGGATGACCGGCTGCCTCCCCGCTACCCACCGCGTCGAAGACTGGCTGCTCCCGGAGGATTCCTTCGGCCCCAAGTCGCGCGACTGGCTGGACGGCCTGCTCACCTGGCCGGAGGTGCTTAAGGCGCACGGCTACACCATGGCGATGTGCGGCAAGTGGCACATGGGCCACGACGACCAGGCGCAGCGCGGCTTCACCGAATGGGCCACCGTTCCCGGCGGCAGCGGCCCCTACCGCAATCCCGCCTTCGTGCACAACGGCCGCCCGCAGGCCATCCAGGGATTCAAGGAAGACGCCCTCGGCGATTTCGCCCTCGACTTCCTCAACCAGCAGAAGAATGGCCACAATTTCGCCCTCCTCATGCCGTTCTACGCGCCCCACACCCCTTTCGATTTCACGCCCGAACGGTACCACGATCCCTACCGCGACTCCACCTTTCCCGATTTTCCCGATACCCCCGAGCACCCGGCGCAGAATCCGCAATTGCATTCCATGCACGGCAATCGCAGCGCCAAACTCGGCTACTCTTCGCTGGTCACCGCCGCCGACGCCAACATCGGGCGCGTCCTCGAACGCTTGGAGCAACTCGGCCTGCGCGACAACACAGTCGTCATTTTCTCCGCCGATCAGGGCTGGTGCGCCGGCCATCATGGCGTCTGGGGTAAGGGCAACGGCACCGTGCCCTACAACATGTACGAGGAGTCGATTCGCGTCCCGCTGATCTGGAACCACCCGCGCGCCATCGGGGCCGCCGCGCCCACCCCGATGGTCTCCTCCTACGATTTCTTCCCCACGCTGCTGGAGTATCTCGGTATCGATGCGCCGCCGCCCAATGCCAAACGCGTGGGACGCAGTTACGCCGCCTTCCTGCGCGGCGCTCCGCCGCGGCAGTGGACCAACCGTCTGTTCTTCGAATACTCTTACGTGCGCGCTCTGCGCACCCAGACGCTGAAGTATGTGGAGCGCGGCGACGGCTGGCCCAGCGAGCTCTTCGATCTGGAGGCCGACCCGGGCGAATCCAAGAACGTGATCGACGCTCCCGCCTACCGCGCCCAGCGAGAGGCGCTGCGCCGCGAATTGGATGCGCGCTTCAAGAAACTCGGAGCCCCGCCCATCGACGAATGGCACTCCATCTCGCCGCAGATTCCCCCCGCCGAATCGCACGGCCCGGTCAAGGTGCCGTAGGGCGCTCTGCCTGGTGACCACACTGTGGTCACGTCTTTTTGCGGATCTCCCTTGGAATCAACGACTCCCGCCGCGGCGATGACCACACTGTGGTCACCGGCCCGTGTCGGGGACGTCCTGTGTCACCGAGAATCCCGCCCTCACCTCGGCGCTCACACTGGTCGGCTTGCCCGTTACCGCGTCGATGGGGCACCATACCGTGCGCGCCTTGGCCAGCAGCGTCCCGTCGCTCGCGCGCAGCAATTCCGTGTGCCGTTCGAATTTGATCCGCGTGGCGGCGCCTACCCACGTGCGCGCCAGGATCGCATCGCCCAGACGCGCGGCGTGTTTGTAATCGATCTCGTGCCGCAGCACGATCCACAGCAGCTTTTCCTGGTCTGCCGCACTCGCCACCGCTCTCCAGTGCGCGATGGCGATATCCTGCACCCAGCGAAGGTAGACCACGTTGTTGACGTGACCCAGCGCATCGATATCCGCCGGGTCCATGGCGATGGTCATTTCGAAGGCGTGGTCCGGTTCACTCAACCCACACCGCCACGCCGCCCGGCGGCACGCTCCGCGTCCCTAATAGCAGCGGCGTTCCCGCGCGCGCTGGAATCGCCTGCGCCGTGGAGGTGAAGTTGGTGGCCACCCAGAAGCCGTCGCGCCAATCCACCAGGAAATCCGCCTTCAAACTGGCCGGCGTTGCGCCCGCGCTCGCGTACACCTTGCGCATCAGCGCGATTTCCAGATCGCCGTTCAGCGTATCCACGCCGATGTAGGTCACCGTCCCCTTGCCCAGCTTGTGCGTCACCGCCGCCGCTTTGCCGGCATAGAATTGGTCCGCATAAGTGGCCAGCGTAGTGGTGCCCGCCTGCGGCTCCAGCACGTCCGCCCACGATCCCCACGCGTAGCGCACGCCATCGGCCGTGACGTGCCCCTCGATGGTCCCCGGCAGCAGGTCGTAAATGGGCAGTTTGGCGCCGATCAAACCGTACAGCCGCTCCACCCACAGCGTCTCGGGGAAATGTCCGCGGCGATCCTTTTGGCCCGACCGCGCCGTCAGCACCAGGTTCCCGCCATTCTCCGCATACGCCGTCCATTTGGCGATCAGCGCATCGTCCACCAGTTGGTAGGCCGGCGCCACCACGAACGGATATGGGCTCAGGTCGCGATCTTCGGTCACCACGTCCACCGGCGCCATCATGCTCTTCAGCGCGCGGTAATACTTCATCCAATGCTCCAAAGTATCCCAGCGCGTGGTCTGCTTGTGGTCTTCGATGTCCCAGCGATTGTCGAAGTTGATGAGGAACGCGGTGCGGCGCTTGGCATACGCGGCCGGCTCCTTGGCGTCGGCGCGATACTTGGCGCGCAGCGCGATGACATCGCGCATCGCCTCGGCATACTCGCGCCCGCCCGGCGACGGGGTTACGCCATCGGTCTCCACCAGCCCCTTGTGATACTGTTCGCTACCGAAGAGCGGCTGCCGGTAGCGGTAGGTGCACACCATGCGCGCCCCCGCGCCGAAGGCCCGCATGATCCACATGTGGATGGCGCCCGGCTGCGGCCACGGGTTGACCACGCCCCAGTTGACCTGCCCCGGCTGCAACTCCATCAGCCCCGAAAGGCCGTTGATGGGCCGCATGAAATCGTGCATGAAGCTCTGCACCGCGCCGCTGCCCAGCCGGAATCCCAGCGGCCCGTTCTCGGGGAAAACGTCGCCATGCACCGGGTAGTGCGTCCAACTGAAGACGTCCAGATCCTTGGCGGAAAGCGTGGGATCGACATCGCCGTGCATCGCCATGAAGTTGGTGGTGATCCACTGATCGGTCCCGTATTGGCGCAGGATGCCGGCCTGCATGCGGAGGTAGCCGGCCGTCTCCCGGGCGAACCAGCGGGCGAAATCGAGCTGCGCGTGCGGATTCGGCAGGCCGGGGTGCTCCAGTTGGTTGGGGATTTCGATCTGGTCGAAATTCTGGTAGACCATCGACCAGAAGGCTGTGCCCCAATCCGTATTCAGCCGGGCGATGGTGCCGTATTTCTCGCGCAGCCAGTCGCGGAACCGCGCGGTGGCGGCGGGCGAATAGGAGTACTGCTTGTCGTAGTGGCTGAGTTCGTTGTCGAGCTGCCAGCCCCACACCCGCTTATCGTGCCCGAAGCGCTTGGCCAGTTCGGTGATGATCTTGGCGGTGTACTCGCGATACACCGGCGAGCTCCAGTCGCCCTGCTGGCGCCCGCCGTGATTCATGCGGCGTCCGGCGGCATCCACCATCAGGATCTCGGGATGCTTGCGCGTGAGCCATACCGGAGGCGTCGCCGTGGGCGTGCACAGAATCACCTTCATGCCATTCTGGGCGGCCAGCGCGACGTTCTTTTCCAGCCAGTCGAATTGGTAATTGCCCTCCTCGGGCTCCATGAAGGCCCAGGCGAACTCGCCCATGTGAACGTACTCCATGCCGAGCTTGCGCATGTTGGCCATGTCGCGCGCCCACTGACTCTCCGGCCAGGCCTCGGGATAGTAATAGGCGCCGATGGTCATCAGATCGGCGCGGGGAAACCAATCGGGCGCGGCGGCTACGGCGAGGCAGGGAAGCGCGAGGGCAAGCGCCAACGGGGCGCACAAAGATTTCATGCCCTTGATTGTCCGTGGTCTCGCGCAGCGACGCAAGGGGACAGACGAGACTGTCCCAAGGCGCGCTTTTTGCGCCGCGTGGACAGTCCGGTCTGTCCCCGGTCTCACGCCGGCCGGCACTCCACGATGACGCGCCCCGAAGCCTGGCGCCCCACCGCCGTCATCTCCAAGCCCGCTTCACGAGCCATCTCGCGAAGTTCGTCCAGCGTCCGCGCTCTGCCGCCCACCAAAACCATCATGAGCAGCTCCGGCGATGCCTCCTCGCCCGGTCCCGCCCCGGTGAAGACCACCACCCGGCCGGATGGCCGCGCCGCTTCCGCGCAGCGCCGCAGAATGGCCGTCGCCTCGCGGTCGGGCCAATTGCCGAGGACGCTCTTCAGCAGATAGAGATCGCCACCACCGGGCAGCGGGTCGAAAAAGCTCTGCGCCACGGTGGTCACCCGGTCCGCCACGCCCGCCGCCTGGAAGATCTCGCCCGACCGCGCCACCGTCCGCGGCAGATCCACCAGCGTGCCGCGGACCTCGGGCCGCGCGCGCAGGATCTCCGCCAGCAGCGCGCCCGTGCCGCCGCCCACGTCCACCACCGTGCGGACCGATTCCCAGTCCGTGGCGTCCACCAGCACACGCCAATCCGGCACGCCGTGCCCGGGCAGTCCCATCAGCGCATCGAAGCTCGCGGCGATCGCCGGATGGGCGTCCAGATCTTCCCAGAACCCGCGCCCGACAGCCTCGTGATAGGCCGGCTTGCCGCTGCGCACGGCCGATAGCAGGGTCCCCCAGGCGTGCGCCATGCGGCCGCCGAAGCTGTCGAGATCCAGGCCCAGGCGGACCGATTCCTCCAGCAGCCCTTGCGCCGCCTCATTGAGCGCGAACCGCCCGGGCGCGGGTTCCGCAAAGAGGCCCTTGCTCACCAGGTGGCGCATCACTCTGTGCAGTGAATTGCGGTCGGCGCCCGACGCGGCGGCCAGCGGACCGATCTCCGTGTTCCCAGCCGCAATGTGGTCGGCGATCCCGAGCGTCGCCACTACATGAACGCACCAGGGCGTGCATAGATCGCTCAGCGTCCAAATATCCATGCCGCCATGATGCCACAAGCAAGCCTGGGCAGTTGACGCAGCAGAAAGGAAACCGGTAGGGTGAAGACAGCGGGAAAAGACACTCGTTTTGAAACCGGAGAACCTCATGGCGATTGACCTGAAACCTGAACAGCAGCGCGTGATCGACATGGCAGTCCGGTCCGGCGCGTATCGCAATCCCGGCGAGGTCCTGGACCAGGCGTTTGAGATTATTCGCGAGCAGCTTCAGTCCGAAGACTGGATGACCGAACAACGCGAGGCGGTAGCCGCCCATATCGAGATCGGGTTTGCGCAGGCCGAACGCGGCGAATTGATGGACGGGGACGCCGCCGTTGAGATGTTGCGTCAACGGCGACTCGAGCGGCTGAAGCCGCCCGCATGAATGCGCCCTTTCAGTTCACGCCACAGGCGACGGAAGACCTCGACGCTATCTGGTGGTATCTCGCGGAAGACAGCCGCGAAGCGGCCGACCGGGTCGAAATGGAGATCGTCGCCACCTGTCGCCGGCTGGCGAAACATCCTCTGATGGGAACCAGGCGACAGGACATCACACCCCTGCCGCTGCGCTTTTGGACCGTCACGAAATTTCCCAATTATGCGATCGTCTACCGCCCCGAAACGGTCCCGTTGCAGGTGGTCGCCGTGCTGCACGGAAAGCGCGACTTGAAAGAGGTTCTGGGAAAGCGGCCCTGACGAAGTCTCTGGAGATGCCTCGCGGTATTCGCGCAGCAAGCGCCCCTGCCTGTCCGGCAAAATCGCAAAATCCGTCAAGCGGACCGTTGCAAGACCTACCAGCGGATCTACGGCGGCTGGCTTCCCCAGAGCGGGTATCGTCTGCGCGACGTGCCGGCTTTCGAGCAGTACCTCAATTCGCCGCGGGACACCAAGCCCGAAGATCTGCTCACCCTGATTCACGTGCCGCTCGAAGCGTGAGGCGGCGAACCGGCGCCTTCAATCGTCGTCGGCCGGCGGCGCTTCCGGATCCGAAGGATTGCGGAACCGGTAGCCCACCCACGGCTCGGTCAGGATATACTGCGGACGCGCCGGGTCGTCCTCGATTTTCTTGCGGAGCATCTTCACGTAGGAGCGCAGGTATTCCAGTTCGCCGCCGTATTCCGGCCCCCACACCGCCTGTAGAAGGCGCGAGTGGAGCACCGGGGCTCCCTGGTGCTTCACCAGGTACGCCAGCATTTCGAACTCGGTCGGCGAGAGGTGCACCTCGCTCCCGCCCTTGGTCACCAGCCTGCGTTCCAGGTCGATTTCCAGCGCTCCGGCGCGCAGAATCTTGTCCGGCGGCAGGGAGCGCGAGTTGGAACGCCGCAGCACGGCGTGCAGGCGCGCGATCAGCTCGCGCAAGCGGTACGGCTTGGTTACGAAATCGTCCGCCCCGGCCTCCAGCGCCTCCACCTTGTCCTCTTCCGATTCGCGTACCGTCACCATCACGATGCCGATCTGCGCGGACCCGCTGCGAATCCTGCGGCAGACTTCGATGCCGCTCAGGCCAGGCATATTGATGTCGAGCAGCACCAGGTCCGCCGGGCCGCGGCGCAGCGCGGAGAGGGCTTCTTCGCCATCCCGCGCCTCGGCGACGGCGAACCCGGTGGCGGCGAGGGAGGTGCGCAGCGCCCGGCGTAACGCCGGCTCGTCATCCACAATCAGCAGACGCCCTTCGCTTTCAACCGGCATGAACTACCTCCTGTTCCGACTGCGGAATTGTCAGGCGGAATGCGACCCGGCGGGGCCCCTCATCGGCAAGCACCAGGTCGCCGCCGTGCGCGCGGGCGATCTTGCGGGCCACGAACAGCCCTAGTCCGGAGCCACCGCCCGTGCGGCGTGCATCCGCTCCGCGGTAAAAACGTTCGAAAATCCGTTGCTGTTCCGCTGGCAGGATCGGAGGGCCTTCATTGCTTACGGTGATGGCGATTTCCTCTCCCCGCGGTCTGACGTCCACGGCGATGCCGGCATCGGTGCGGGAGTATCGGCACGAATTTTCTACAAGCTGGCTGATGGCCAGCAGCACCAGTTCCGGGTCGATCCGCGCTTCGCCGGGATCGCCTTCGCTGTGCAGCGCGATTTGCCGGTCGGGCCAGATTCTCCCGTATCGCCGGACGGCGCGTCCGGCAAGTTCGGACACATCGACATTCTCCAGGCGCGGCCGCACCTCTTCGCTGTCGAGGCGCGCGACACGCAGCAGGCTCGAGGTCAAATTACCCAGCCGCAACGCCTCCGTTTCGATCAGCTCGGCCAATTCCGCCTGCTCCGGCTGCATCTCTCCCGCGGCGCGCATGCCACCCGCGGACGCCATGATCACCGCCAGCGGCGTCTTGATTTCGTGTGCCAATGCGTCCAGAATCGCCGAGCGCAACATCTCCGCGCGAGCCTGCGCGGCCGCATCGGCCGCCGTGTGGAACGCGCGGGCGCGCGCCAGCACCGCGGAGGCCAGGGCCGCTACCGCGTTGGCGGTGACCCCCGGTTCCCCCAGCCCCTCGAATCCGATCGCGCCCTCCATGCAACCGCGCGCGCGCAGGCATCTCACCACCACCTGCGCTGCTTCGTCCGCCACATCGTGCCCGCCGATGTAGGCGTCGCGCGTTCTGGCGGGAAGATCGGCGTGCGAGGCACCCGCGATGTGGCACTCGGCTGTCTCCGCGTCGAAAATGCAGGCGGCCTGCAGTTGGAAGACGCGGAGAAAGGGCCCCAGCATGGCGGATCCCGCGGCCGTCTCCGGCGGCAGGGCGAGCAGTTCCTGCGCTGCACTGTAGAGCCGCTGCATACTCTGTCTCTGCCGTCCGCTTTCCAGCGCCCGCGCCCGGCTGGAAGACTGGATGCGGGTGACAATCAGGGAGGCGGTGAGCAGGCAGCATAGCGTCACCACGTCGTGCGGGCTGGCTACATAAAAGGTGTGCGGGGGCTCCAAGAAGAACCAATCCAGCGTCCCCACCGCCACAACCGAGAGGATCGCGGCCTCCACAAACCGGCTGTCCAGCGACTGGATCACCACTACGATCAGAAAGATCAACGCGGTGGAGGCGGAGTTCAGCCCGAGACGGTAACAGAACCAGGCCGCTGCCGCGATCAATGCCGCGCCGCGGAGCAGGACCAGCGCCGAACGCCTCAGATCGCGGCCGCTTACCATGCCAGCTTTTATCTTAGTCCCGGGCAGGGCAACGCGCGCCAGCGTCTGCTCCGGCAGATACAGCGTAAAGATCCGCCGGCCGGCATGGTAGATCGGATTAGGACGTAAATCAAGGTTCACGATAACCGGTTCGAGCGTATACATTGGAATGTCGCCTGTCGATCTTCACTTGGATCGTGTGCCACTTGCCGGATCCGCAACTTGGCGTCCGGTATCCCAGTACATATTGGTTGTGGATCGCGGACGCGATGCGGCGCGCCGCGGGCGCCGGATCCTCCCCGGGTCCGACGCGCAGACTGAGTCCCCCGCTCTTGCCGGCCAGTTCGTCCATCAGGCCCAGCCCGCGCTGCGTCTCCGCAATGGCGGCGGCGCCTTTGCGGTTGGCATCCATGTCCTCGATGGCCACGCAGTACACGCGCACATCGGCCTCTTCCAGCGCTCGCGCCAGTTCCGGTTTGCTCATCCGGCTGTGATTGTCGATTCCGTCGGAGATCACTAGAACAGCGCGGCGTGGAAGCCGGCTGCGGCGCACTTCGGTGAGAGCGCCGGAGATGGTGTCGTACAGTGCGGTCCATCCGCCTGCGCTCAGGCCGCGAAGGAGTCCCGCGATGGACGCCGGATCGCCGCCCCTGCCGGCGAGCGTCGCCGGGCTCGAAGAAACGGACATCAGGAAGTACTCATCGTCGGGATTCAGCATCTCCGCGGCGGCGCGGGCGGCCGCTTTCTGGCGCTCCAGACGGTCGCGCACGCTGCCGCTGACATCCAGCACGATTCCCAATGCGGACGGCGCATCCACACTGGTGAAGACCGTGATGGGCTGCGGCTGCCGGTTGTCGAGGACCGTGAAACTTTCCCGCGGCAGGTCTCCGAGGTAGGCGCCCCCGCGGTCCGTGACGGTAACCGGAACCAGCACCAGCGCGCTTTCTACGCGGAAATCGACGTGGTCGGCCGCCTGGCAAGGCGCCACAGCCAGCACGCCGCCCAGCAGAAGAGATAGCCGCACGCTGCCGACCAATTTGACTCGATGTGACATTGCATATCGAGTTTGCAAGCGCAGTCGTGAAAAAGGCATGAATGCGGCGCAAAAACGCGGTAATCGAGCTTTTCATGCCTTTTTCATGGGGCCGCTCTCATCATAAAGCGTCCAGGAGATCGGGCGGCTGCGTTACGTAGAGGCTTATAAGGAAAACAGAGATGAAAGCTTATCGCGGATTTCGTATGGTACGAGTCGTATTGATTTTTGGCGCGTCCGCAGTCTTGATCGCCCACTCTCTAGCCGCGGCGGACGCGCCGCCGGCAGGCTCCCTTCGTGGAGTCGCTGTGGACGCCGCCGGCGCACGTCTCGCGGACGTCCATGTAACTATTCACAGCCCGGGCGGCAGCGACGAACGCGAATTACTGAGCGGTTCCGATGGAACTTTCATCGCCAACGGCCTTAAACCTGGAACTTATCGCGTGACGGCATCCAAGGGTGAATTAGTAACTTCCGGCGCGACTGTGGTGGAAGTCGCACGGAATGAAGCCTCTGACGCCAGCGTGACGCTTGCCAAGTCGGCCGCGGCCCCACCGCTCACCGAGCGCGAGGAACAACTACTCGCGCGCATTGACCGGTTGGAGGAACGCCTGGCGGCCATGGAAGGCGAGGGAAAAGCCGGACGCGCCGGATCTCCGATAGCTGCCGGCAAGCCGCCGGCGGCCAAGTCCGGGGCCGAAGCGCCCACAGCTCCGCCCACGACCGCAGATGCTCCATCGCCGGAAAAGCAGGGGCCGGCTCCGCCCGCACCGACGCCTCCGGCCGCGGCTCCATCGCTGCCGGAAGCGCTGCAGGCCCCGGACGCCACTACCGGAGTGGACAACTTCACGCCGTTTGCTTTCGCCGATTTCACATGGCTCAACGGCACTCCGCGCAACAAAGACACGGTGCTGGATACGAAGTTTTTCACCCCGGAGGTCCGGTTCGACACAAACTTTGTTGTCGATACAAATCAACCGAGGGACCACTCGCTGGGCGGGTCGACCGAGGAGTTTCGCCAAGGCGAATTCCAGGTGGAGCAGGTCAGCGTGGGCGGCGACTTCCATTGGCAGAACGTCAGGGGCAGGGTCCTGACAATGTTCGGCATGTTCGCAACCACAACACCGCGCAATGACGGCAGCGCCGGTGTCGGCCAGTGGGACCTACGCAACGCTTACCGCTACGTGTCTGAAGCCTGGGGCGGATATCACTTCAACGTGAATCATGGGCTGAACGTCGATGCCGGAATTTTTGTCTCGTACATTGGACTGTTCAGTTACTATAACTTCGACAACTGGACGTATCAGCCGTCCTTCGTGTCGTCCAATACGCCATGGTTCTTCAATGGCCTGAGGATACAGTGGTTCCCCACCAACAAGCTGAAAATCGAGCCCTGGATCATCAACGGATGGCAATCTTACGCCAAGACCAATGGGCACAAGGGCCTGGGAGGTCAAATCCTGTACCGCCCGTACGAGTGGCTTTCGCTAGTATTCAACAACTACGGCAATGGTACGGACACGCTGGGTGTTCCCGGCCGTTCCCGCATCCATACCGATGACAGCATAGAGGTCAGATATTTCAATAAGCCCGACAACGGCAAGGGCCTCTCAAAGATGGCGTTCTCCTTCACCGCCGACGCGGGCTGCGAATACGGCGGCGGCGTAACCTGCCACGGTGGCAGCGGTGGGCCGAAGCAGGCTTTCCTGGGTTGGATGCTTTACAACCGGGTTTGGTGGAATAAGGACAAGTATGCCATCACGCTCGGCGGCGGCCAGATGAACAATCCGGGACGCTATCTGACCCTGTTGCCGCCCATCAATGGAGCCGATGCCGTCTCCGGTTCGCCTTATTTCACAGCGAATCCCGGAGACAAGGCCCACATGTGGGACTCCACGGTCACCTTCCACTGGATGCCCAAACAGTACATCACCTGGTGGACGGAAGCCGGATACCGGCGTTCCGATATTCCGTATTGGTCGGGTCGCGGCGGCATCACGCCTCCCGGCGGAAATAACGGGGCGCCGTCCCAATACGCCTGCGCCAGCGGCGCTCCGTCCGGGACGAACGTCCTCGCGACAGCCTACACCAATTGCGGCGGACCCGGCAGCGTCTGGTTCCCCGATCTTCGCCATAGCCAGTTTACTGTCGGCGCAGGCGTAATGGTCAAGTTTTAGTTCGGAATGGTGGGGTGTGGCGGCGTACTGCCTGGGCTCCTGGCTCCGACGCCTCGCTCCACCAAATCGGAACTTGAATGTACCCCTTTATGCGTTCCTCATGCCTCATCGCTATTTCTGACATGCGACGATGCCCCGAGAAATTGGAAATTCGATGAAACGTCAAAGTCTGACAATTGCTTTGCTCCTTGTCTCTGTTGCTGCCCTGCTGCTTCTTAGTGGCTGCACCAACGCGCAGGGAGATCAAACAAAAGAGGCGCCGCCCGCCGCCAAAGTCGTTCCCTTTGCCGACGCCACTCTGTTCTCAGTGGATCGTCCGGAGCAGTTTCCGGTGGCGGCGGCGACCGAGCATCCCACAACCTCCGAGTTGGTCGTCACGGGGACAATAACTCCCGACGTGTCCCGCAACGTCCCCGTGGTCTCGCTCGCTTCCGGGCGCGTCAACGCCATTCACGCGCGACTCGGGGACACGGTGCAAAAGGGCCAGTTGCTGCTGAGCATTCGAAGCGACGACGTCTCGGGCGGCTACTCCAACTACAGAAAAGCTCTTGCCGATGAGACCCTTGCCCGGACCCAACTGGAGCGTTCCAAGGACCTGTACGAACACGGCGCGATTGCCCTGAACGATCTGCAAGTGTCGCAAGACACGGAGGACAAGGCCAAGGTGGACGTGGAAACCATGGCTGAGCATCTCCGGTTGCTCGGCAATGACCCCGCTAAACCGGTTGGCATGGTGGATATCTTCGCGCCGGTCTCGGGAGTGATCACCGATCAGCAAGTGACCAGTTCATCCGCCATCCAGGCGTTCAATACTCCGAGCCCATTCACGATTTCCGATCTCTCGTCCGTCTGGGTTGTCTGCGACGTTTACGAGAATGACCTGGCTAATGTCCGGCTCGGCGACGCCGCGGAGATCCGTTTGAATGCCTATCCAGATCGCATGTTCAGGGGAAGGGTGAGCAACATTGGCTCGATTATGGATCCCAATATCCGCACGGCCAAGGTTCGGATGGAGGTTCAGAATCCGGGCAACATGCGCCTGGGCATGTTCGTGAAGGCCACCTTCCGCGGCCAAACCCGGGAGATGCATACCATTGTTCCGGCATCCGCCGTCCTGCACATGCACGACAGAGACTATGTCTTCGTTCCCGCCCCAGACCACAAGTTTCGCCGAGTGCAGGTGGTCAGCGGCGACCTCTTGCCGGACGACGTGAACATGCAGGAGATCAAGTCGGGTCTGGCGCCAGGGCAACAAGTAGTCACCAACGCGCTGGTCCTGGACCACGTGCTCTCTCAGTGACGGTCGTTTTGCCCATCCGCCGCCAACATAGGAAAACAGGAAATGATTCGCGCCCTTGTAGACTTTGCGCTTAACAACAGGTTTGTGGTGTTGGCGATCGCCGTCCTGTTAGTCGGCTGGGGGGCCATCTCGTTTCACAACCTGCCGGTGGAGGCGTATCCCGACATCGCGGATAACTACGTGACGGTCATCACCCAATGGCCAGGGCGTTCGGCGGAAGAGGTGGAACAGCAGGTTACCATTCCGGTCGAAATTCAAATGAACGGAATTCCGCACCTTACCTATCTGCGATCTGAGTCCATTTTCGGGCTGTCTTTCGTCATCATGATTTTCGACGACACCTCCGTGAACGACTGGAACCGGCAGAAGGTCCTCGAAAGACTCACGCAGGTCACTCTACCTACCGGCATTCAGCCTCAGATCGGCACGGACTGGAGCACGGTGGGGCAGATCTATTGGTACACACTGCGAAGCACCAATCCGCGGTACGACCTGACGGAATTACGCGCGATCGAAGACTGGACGCTCCTCAAGGAGTTCAAGTCCGTTCCCAATGTGGTGGATGTTTCCGACTTCGGGGGCACGGTGCGCGAGTACCAGGTTCGGGTCGACCCGAGCAAACTGGTCTCCTATGGGTTGAGCATCGGGCAGGTGGAGCAGCAACTCACCAACAACAATATCAATGCCGGCGGCAGCTTTGTGGAAATAGGCCTGCAGCAGATGAATGTGCGCACGCTCGGACTTTTCGGCAACATCCATGACATCGAGCAGACCGTTTTGAAAACCCAAAGCGGAACCGCGCTTCGGATCAAGGACATCGCCGAAGTGAGCCAGGGTCCGAAGATCCGTCTGGGCCACATGGCGCGAGCCAACCACATGGACGATGGGCGCATCGTGGATGAGCCTGATGTCGTTCAGGGCGTGGTGCTGCTGCGCAAGGGTGCGGAAGAGGAGCCAACGCTCGCCGCAATTCACAAGAAAGTGGATCAGCTCAACAACGGCATCCTGCCCCCTGGGGTGAAGGTGATCCCCATGCTGGATCGCAGCGATCTGCTGCATTTCACCTTGCACACGGTGATGCATAACCTGGCCGAAGGCATGATTCTGGTCAGCGTCATCCTCTTCCTGTTCCTGCTCAACGTTCGCGCCGCCATCATCGTCGCGCTCACCATTCCGTTCTCTCTCCTCTTCGCATCGATTTGGCTGGATTTGAACCACATTCCGGCTAATCTTCTCTCACTGGGCGCGCTGGATTTCGGAATGGTGGTGGATGGAGCGGTGGTGATGCTGGAAAATATCATGCGCCATCTGAGCCACAGGCGCAGCCCGGCTTCCGGCCCTCCCAAAACCACCGGGGAGATCATCCGCGAGGCGTGCCATGAAGTGCAACGGCCGGTGTTCTACGCCATCGCCATCATCATCACCGCCTATCTTCCGATTTTCACGCTGCAACGCGTGGAGGGCCGGCTATTCCGTCCCATGGCCTGGACGGTGGCCTTTGCCCTTCTCGGCGCCATGACATTTTCCATCCTCATCGCTCCCGTGCTGGCTGCCACATTTTTCCCGAAGGGAGTGCGGGAACGGCGCAACCTCGTGATGGATTACCTGACGGAGCGCTATCGCCGGCGGTTGCGCTGGGCCGTTCAGCATCGTTGGATTGTCGCGCTTGTCGCTCTGATTTCCGTGGCGGGGACCGTCTATCTGGGCTTTGGCGGCGTCATTGGCGCGGAATTCCTGCCACACCTGGATGAAGGCGCCATCTGGGCGCGCGGCACCCTGGCCAATAGCACAAGTCTTTCGGAAGGGGAAAAGTTCACTACCAACGAGCGCTATGTTTTCGCGTCCTTCCCGGAAGTGAGCAAGGTCGTCTCGCAAGTCGGCCGGCCCGACGATGGAACCGACACCGGGGGATTCGGCAATACGGAATATTTCGTCGACTTGAAGCCGCACGACCAATGGCGCCCGGTATTCCGCAAGAACAAAGAGGAACTGATCGCGGCCATGAATCGCGAGGTGCAGCGATATCCGGGAGCGATCTGGAACTTCTCCCAGCCGATTGAGGACAACGTGGGAGAGACGCTCACCGGAACGAAAGGCCAACTCGCGCTCAAGGTGTTCGGCAGCGACTTGAAGATTCTGGAGGAGAAGGGCGAAGAAGTGAGTACGGTCATGGAGGGAGTCCCCGGACTGCAAGACGTCAAGCTGCTTCGCGATTTCGGCCAGCCGAATCTCAACTTGACAATCGACCGCATGCAGGCGGCGCGCTTCGGAATCAACGTCTCAGATATACAAGACGCCATCCAGACAGCGGTGGGCGGCAACGCGGTGAGTCAAGTGCTCATCGGCGAGCAGCGATACGACGTGGTGGTGCGCTACCAGGCGCCCTATCGGAATACCGCCAAGGCCATCGAGAACGTTCGCCTGGTTTCCCCTACGGGAGAACGGGTGTCTCTGGCGCAGTTCACGAAAGTGGCTGTCAGGGATGGCGCGTACGACATCTACCGGGAAGGCAACACACGCTACGTCGCGGTCACGTTCAGCGTGAGGGGCCGGGATCTGGGCACTACCGTCGAAGATGCGATCAAACGGATCAATGCAAAGGTGAAGTTGCCGCCGGGATATCGCGTCGAGTGGTCCGGCGAATACGAGAGCCAAAAGCGGGCGGAAGCGCGGCTGGCCGTGGTGGTCCCGCTGACCATCCTGGTCATCTTCATCATTCTTTACACCATGTTCCGCTCCTACAAATGGGCGCTCTTGATTCTTTTGAACGTGGGCATGGCTCGCATCGGCGGCCTGCTGGCCCTTGTAATAACCGGAACTTACCTGAGCGTGTCCTCGGGCGTGGGCATGTTGGCGCTCTTCGGCGTGTCCGTGCAAACCGGAGTCATCATGGTCGAGTACATCAACCAGCTCAGGGCGAGAGGCCATTCGATCATGGATTCCGCAGTGCAAGGTGCGGTCCTGAGGCTTCGTCCTATCCTGATGACGATGCTGGTGGCAACTCTTGGACTCCTGCCCGCGGCGCTATCGCATGAAATTGGTTCCGATTCGCAGCGCCCTTTCGCGATTGTCATCGTAGGTGGTCTGGTTTCCGATCTGCTGCTGAGCATTGTTCTGTTGCCCACGTTTTATGTGTGGATCGCCCGGGACAGCGATCCACTTCCCCAACCGGAAACTTCCTTCGAGGTCTAATGAAAACGAAGCGCGCAATTTTGCCTGTGAAAACCAGCCGGTGCAGTCTGGTAGCCGCCGCCGTGTTCAGCAGCGTCGTGTTGGCGGATTCGGCGTTCGCGCAGGGACCGGTGAGGATTACGCTCGACGAGGCAATCCAACTGGCGCTACGGCACAACCACACCTTGCAGGCCGCCCGGACCACTATCCAACAGAACCAGGCCGCCGAAATCACCGCCAATCTGCGCCCGAATCCGACGTTTTTCACCGACTGGGAATACCTGCCCATCTTCTCACGCCCGCAAGGGCAGACGACGGCGGAGTACATACAGGGTTCGACCGAGGGTGACGTTGGGTTGAGTTACCTGATTGAGCGCGGCCACAAGCGGGCGAGGCGTTTGGAAGCAGCCAGGGGCACGACCGCCGTGACGCGGTCGCAGGTGGCCGATAACGAGCGCGGCATTGCGTTTCAGGTCGGCTGTCTCTTCATCAATGTTCAGCTTGCGGAATCGACCCTCGATCTCGCGCAGAGGGATCTGAAAAGTTTTCAGGAAACGGTCGACATCGGCACAATTCGGCTCAAGGATGGCGGCATGAGCGAGAACGACTACCTGAAGATCAGGCTCCAGTTGCTCCAATTCGAAACCGACGTCCAACAGGCGTTGCTCGCCAGGGCCCAGGCGCTGTCCGACCTCCGGCAACAGTTGGGCTACGAATCGGTGCCGGGCGATTACGGCGTCGTGGGCGAATTCGAATACCGGCCGTTGGTCGTCACTCTCGAAGAATTGCAGGCGAAGGCCCTTCAGAATCGTCCGGATTTGCGCGCAGCGACGTTGGGCATTACCGCCGCCAACAGCCAGTATGCGCTCGCTAAGGCGAATGGCAAGCAGGATCCCACGATCTCGGCCAATTACTCGCACGTCAACGGCCTCAGCGCCGCCACTTGGTCGTTCAGCATTCCGCTGGCGATCTTCGACCGGAATCAGGGCAATATTGCGCAGACACGTATTGGCGTTCGGCAAGCCCAGGAGCAGCAAAAAGCGGCCAGCGGGCAGGTGCTGACGGACGTGAAAGACGCGTACGAGGCGCTGCAAGAGAGCGCGCGCATCGCCCAGTTCTTTCGAGCCAGCTATCTCGAGGTGGCGCAAAAGAGCCGCGATATCAGCGAATACGCCTACCGGCGTGGCGCCATCGCCCTGCTCGATTTCCTGGACGCCGAACGCAGCTATCGTGCGACCCAACTCGCCTACCGCCAGGTGGTGGCGGCATACTTGACTGCGCTGGAGCAGCTTCGCCAGTCGGTGGGAAGCAGGGACCTGCCGTGATCCCGGGCTCGCGGAGACACGTTCGTTGTACCAGAGTGAACCTATGACGAGAGAAGAAGTTCGCGCGCGTATTGAGGAGATCGGAATCATCCCGGCGGTGCGCCTGTATTCAGCCGATGACGCCCTGTTTGCCGCGGACGCGGTCTGCGCCGGCGGCATTCCCATTGTCGAAGTGACCATGACAGTCCCGGGTGCCGTCGAAGTCATTCGCGAACTGACGCGCCAGAATACCGGGATTCTGGTAGGCGCCGGCACCTTGTTTCATGTGGAAAACGCACGCCGCTGCCTGGATGCGGGAGCGGTCTTCCTGACCACGCCCGGACTCGATCTTGAGATCGTCAACTTCGCGATAGGGCGAGGGGTGGTGGTCCTCCCCGGCGCCTTGACGCCCACAGAGATTGTGGTCGCCTGGAAGAGTGGTTGCGATTTCGTCAAGGTCTTTCCGTGCGCGGCGAACGGAGGCCCCAGTTACATCCGGGCTCTCAAAGCGCCGTTCGCGGACATCCCATTGATTGCTTCCGGTGGCGTGAATCAGACCAACGCAATGGATTTCATTCGGGCGGGTGCGGTAGCGCTGGGCATCGGGCGGGACTTGATACACCATGATGCGATCAGGCGCCGCGAGCGGGGTTGGGTCATAGAACTGGCGCGCCGCTACACGAAGATGGTGAGCGAGGCGCGCAGTATACAAAAGGAGTTCGGGGCATGACACGCAGAGTGGCGGTCCTATTCGGGTTGGGCGCGCTGGGGGCCGCACTTCCTTTGCCCGGCGCGGAAGGGCCCGGGGAGAAAGGACCCAGGAAATCATTTGAAGTAACAACTACGCAGCGGGTGCCCTTCCTGCCAGGCGGCACCATTCGGCTGGACAATTCGTACGGCTACTTGACCGTGGAAGGCTGGGATGAACCAGAGGTCGAGATCAACGTCACCAAGTCGACCGATCGTTTCTACGAACCCGATAAACAGCAGAAGGCCGGGCAACACTTCGAGCAGGTCCGTGTGCTTGCGGAGCGACGTTCCGATAAAGAATTGACGATTTCTACGATCCTCCCCGTCCGCAATAGACTCTTCACTTCCGTCCTTCCTTTGCGCCGAATCATCGGAGCCACGCCGCTACAGCCCCAGAACAAGCACGGCGTCACGGTTGAGTACACGGTACGTGTGCCGCGCGATTCGCGGCTGGTCGTCCACCACGATAACGGCTACGTATGGGTAAGCGATGTGACGGGGGATATCGAGGTGCACAGCCACACTGGCGACATGATTGTGATGCTGCCGGATCCAGGTCCATACTCGATTGACGCGCGAACCAGAATGGGCAGCGTCTTATCCGATCTTACGGGTAAATCGCTCAACCAATTCCTGCTCGGTACCCGCTTCGCTAACGCGAGTCAGGCTCCGGCACGGCGGATCTATCTGCGCATGGGTCGCGGAAGCATCACCATCAAGAAGGGCCCGCCATCCGGGCCCTTCGGGAAAGACTGAGGAGGTCGCTTGAGGTCGATACTGATAACCGCTCTTACACTCGCGTCATGGTGAAAGTTTAGAGCGATGCGTGGTTCAATAATCTCCGCCATCGCTCTTTCATGCCTTTTTCATGGAGGCACCCTCATCATAGTGAAGTGCGGTTCGTTTCCAACTTTCGACACTGGACAGGTGCTTGCCTGCTGGGTTCTTTCTTCTTGCTGCCGCTATGCGCGCAGACCGATGCGCCGGCCGGCGCGGATCCGCCCAAGGTATCTTCCCAAGCGGATACCGACCAGACGCAACAGGCCGCCTTGGTTTCTCCGTCGCCCATAGCGGGCGGTGCGTCTGAAGTCGTGAAGCCGGCGGAGGCCGTAAAACCGCCGCCGGGCAATTTCATGCGGCGCTTCTTTAAAGCCTATGCCGACGATTGGAAAGGCGGCGCCAGCGGCGAGGCTCCCAAATTCCGTGGCGATCCGGCCCCCGTGTCCAATCCTCCGTTTCCTTTCACGGTCTGGCCCTATGGCGGCAGCCCCACCATCGGCCAGCCTTGGACTCAGGCCGGCCCGCTGATGACCGCGATTTGGGGCGGCTCCAACGGCGATGCGTGGAAGAACAGCGGCGTGCAGATCTACGGTTGGCTCAACGCCGGCTTCAATGAAAGCACATCGAAAGGCCACGGCTACTCGACTTTTCCCGAAGCCTACCCGGAGCGCGGCAACACCTTCCAGATGGACCAGGAAGTGCTCTACATCGAGCGCCAGCCCGACACCGTGCAGACCGATCATATCGACTGGGGATTCCGCATCTCGGCTCTGTACGGCCTGGACTACCGCTTCACTACCGCCAAGGGCATTTTCAGCAACCAGTTACTGGGCAAGAACCAGGAGAACGGCTTCGACCTGCCGATGGCTTATGTCGATCTGTATGTGCCGCAGGTGGCGCAGGGCATGAACATTCGCGTCGGCCGCTACATCTCGCTGCCGGATGTCGAGGCGCAGCTCGCCCCCAATAATTATACTTATAGCCACTCGCTCACTTACACCTTCGATTGCTACACGCAAACCGGGATCAATGTGACCACGAAGTTGAGCAATCACTGGATGGTGCAGGTCGGCCTCTCGCCCGGATGCGACGTGGCGCCATGGGTCAAGCCCGACGCCCGGCCCACCCTCAACGCCTGCGCCGGCTACACCTGGCGCGAAGGTCTGGACAATATTTACGTGTGCGATAACTCCCTCAACAACGGCAACTACGCATACAACAACATGCAGGCCTACTACGCCACCTGGTACCACAAGTTCAGCAAGACCTCGAGCTGGCATAGCGCTACCGAGACCTGGTATCAGTGGGAGAAGAATACGCCAAATGTGACCAATCCCGCCGCCGCGTCGCTGATCTCAACGGTAGCCGTGAATGGCGCCGGCAACGGGGTTGGCGCGATCTGCAATAATTCCTACGAACTTACCTGCTTCGCGCCGAGCTATGCCATTGTCAATTACGTGGAGAAACAGCTATCGCCGCATGACTATCTCTCCATCCGCAACGAATTCTTCGACGATTTCAAGGGCGAGCGCACCGGTTTCAAATCGCGCTACACCGAGCACCTGATCGGCTGGGGCCACTGGATCGGCTCAACCGTGCTGTGGCGGCCGGAACTCCGTTACGAGCGGGCCTATGATTCGGCGGCATACGACAACGGCACCAAAAAGAACCAGTTGACGTTCGCCTGCGATGTGATCGTGTTCTTCTGAGTGGCGGCCGAAGCGCTTCGGCGGCCGGCCGCTACCGTTTCGCTCCCCGCGGCGGACCCTTTTGTCGAGGAATTACCTGTAGGTACCCCAGGGCCGCCGCGCACTCCACCCACCCGCGGAGTAACTGCCGGATCCGGCAGGGAGTTACTCCGTACCGGCCCGCCAGTTGTTCAAAACTCCATCCCCTTACAAAATAGAGGGCTACCGCCCGCCATTGAATCTCCCGGCGATGCTGTCGCGGAAAGCTGGGAACGGTTGCCGGGAAGGTGACTTGACGGTTCCGGATTGCCTCCCGCAACCGCGGGAGTCGCTCAGTGACCAAGTGGCCATCCGCCCATTTCAATCCGGCGTCAAGTGTGTTTCTCACATCACACAGTCTAGTGACGAGTTATGAAAATGGCATGAAAATGAGGGTATTGCCCGCGAATCCGCGCCGGCCACAGTCAGGTTGAACGCGTATATGCCCCCAGTGGCGCTCGCTGGCAAGTTCGAAAACGTCGCGCGGCACCTCCTCCTCCCGCCCCACATACTCGCAATCCGCTATCCTCATCCTTATGCGTCCCATTCTCCTTCTCCTCTTCGCCGCCATGGCCGTGTCGGCTGACGACAAGAGCGCGCTCGTCCAAACCATGGACGCGCGCGCCGCCCACTATGGCGAGGTCTCGCGCAAAATATGGGAGTTCGCCGAGCTTGGCTTTAAGGAAACCCAAAGCGCCGCGCTGCTCAAGAGCGAACTGCGCGCGGCGGGATTTTCCATCGCCGAGAACCTGGCCGGCATGCCGACGGCGTTCACGGCCACCTGGGGTCAGGGCAAACCCGTGATCGGCATCATGGGCGAGTACGATGCCTTGCCCGGTCTCTCGCAGGACACCACGCCGGAGCGCAAGCCGCTGGTATCGGGCGGTCCCGGACATGGCTGCGGGCACAACCTGCTCGGCACCGCAAGCCTGTTCGCGGCCGTCACCATCAAGGAATGGCTCGCTGCCAACAAGATTGCCGGCACCATCCGCTTCTATGGCACGCCCGCCGAAGAAGGCGGGGACGGCAAACTGTATATGATTCGCGCCGGCTTGTTCCAGGATGTGGACACGGTGCTGAGCTGGCATCCAGCCGATCAGAACGGCGCGTCGCTGAAGAGTTCGCTGGCCATGATTTCCGCCAAGTTCCGCTACTATGGAAAAGCCGCGCATGCCGCCGCGGCGCCGGAGGCCGGCCGCTCCGCGCTCGACGGCCTCATGATCACCGCCAACGCCCTGGAGTTCCTCCGCGAGCATGTGCCCGATTCCACCCGCATCCACTACATCGTGACCAACGGCGGCTCGGCGCCCAACATCGTCCCCGACTATTCCGAGCTGTTCCTCTACGCCCGCCACCCCAGCATGCCCACGCTCGACGGCATCTGGGAGCGCGTCATCAAGTGCGCGCAGGCGGGCGCACTGGCCAGCGAAACCCGCATGGAGATGGAGCTGATCAACAGCTCCTACAACACCCTGCCCAACGACGCACTGGCCGCGCTGGTGGACAAAAACATGCGCCTGGTGGGCGGCGTGACCTACACCCGCGAGGAGCAGACGTTCGCCGATACCATCCGCAAGACGCTGCCCGACCGCACCCGCCCCATGGGCAGCCAGGAGACCATCGAGCCGCCCACCGAAGGCAAGGGCGAGGCATCCACCGATGCCGGCGACGTCAGTTGGACCGTGCCAATGGCCGAGATGGTGGCGGCGACCTTCGTTCCCGGCGTGCCCGCGCACAGTTGGCAATCGGCCGCCTGCGCCGGCATGAGCATCGGCCGCAAAGGCATGTTGGTGGCCGCCAAATCGCTCGTCCTGACCGCCGTCGATCTCTTCACCGAGCCCAAACAGGTGGCGGCGGCCAAGGCCAGCTTTGAAAAACGCCGCGCCGGATTCGAGTACCGTTCGCGCATTCCAGCCGATCAGAAGCCGCCGCTCAACTACCGCGACAACAAGCCATGAAGGGATACAACGCGCGTTACGTCTGGATGATTTCCGCGGTGGCCGCGCTCGGCGGGCTGCTGTTCGGCTACGACTGGGTGGTGATCGGCGGGGCCAAGCCGTTCTATGAGCGCTCGTTCCAACTCAATACCGAGCACCTCGTGGGATGGGCCAACAGTTGCGCCCTGCTCGGCTGCCTGCTCGGGTCCATCGCGGCGGGCGCCCTGAGCGAACGCCTGGGCCGCAAGAAACTCCTCATTTTGTCCGCGTTTCTGTTCGCCGTCTCCAGCGTGCTCACCGGATGGGCGCCGGTGTTCACCTGGTTCGTGGTGTGGCGCATCGTGGGCGGCGTGGCCATCGGCATGGCCTCCAATGTTTCCCCCATGTACATCGCGGAGATCAGCCCCGCGGCGTGGCGCGGGCGGCTGGTGTCGCTCAACCAGTTGACCATCGTAGTAGGGATTTTGGGTGCGCAGATCGTCAACTGGCTGATCGCGCAACCGGTGCCGGATTCCGCGACCGACCAGATGATCCGCGATTCCTGGAACGGTCAAGTGGGCTGGCGGTGGATGTTCACCGCGGTGGCCGTTCCCGCCGTGGTCTTCTTCGTGAGCGCGTTCTTCGTGCCGGAAAGTCCGCGCTGGCTGGTCAAGAAGGGCCGCAGTGAACTCGCCCGCCGTGTGCTGGCCCGCATCGGCGGGCCTGCGTATGCCGATTCCGCCGTGGCCGAAATCTCCGGCAGTATCGGCGCCGAAACGCGCGTCCGGTTCAGCGAACTGCTCACACCGGGTATTTTGCGCATTCTCGCCATCGGTGTCTCTCTCGCCGTGCTCCAGCAGTGGAGCGGCATCAACGTGATCTTCAATTACGCTGAAGAGATCTATCGCGGCGCGGGCTACGGCGTCTCCGGCATTCTATTCAACATCGTGATCACCGGAGCCATCAATATGGCGTTCACCTTTGTGGCGCTCGGCTTCGTCGACCGCATCGGCCGCCGCGCCCTGATGCTGGCGGGCTGTGCCGGAATCGGCGTGTCGCACACCCTGCTCGGACTTGCGTATCGCTTCGGTCTGAAGGGCATGCCGGTGCTGGTGCTCACGCTGTGCACCATCGGCTGCTACGCCATGTCGCTGGCGCCAGTGACCTGGGTGCTGATCTCGGAGATTTTCCCCAACCGCGTGCGTGGCCTCGCCGTTTCCATCGCGGTCTCGGCGCTTTGGATCGCCTGCTTCGTGCTGACCTTCACCTTCCCGGTGCTCAATCGGACGCTGGGAGCGTCCGGCACCTTCTGGCTTTACGCCGCCATCTGCTTCGCCGGTTTCGCCTTCGTCCAGCGGTGCGTTCCCGAGACCAAGGGCCGCAGCCTGGAAGAGATCGAGCAGGATCTGGTGGGATAAGCCTCCGGCTTGTCCATCCGAGCGAAGCTCGGACGCTATGCCTCAACCTCAAGCATCATATTTTCCGGACATATCCGTCCGGTTTTGGAGCGTTCCAGCCCGGCGGCGCCGGAATGATGTACAATTTCGCCGATGCCTCTCGACCACCCGCAACTTCCCGCGCGCCTGGCGCGACGCTCGTTTCTTTCCCTCGCCGCGGCCGTTCCCGCGCTGGCGCAGACCCAACCGCGCGACTGGACCAACCAGCAGACGACGCGCTATCCGGACCCCGACATGGTGGCGCTCGACAAGAGCTTTGCCAAATACCAGCTCTTTAACGCCGTCATCTATCGGCACTTCGTCGGGACGAGATGGGCGGAAGGGCCGGCGTGGTGCGCCCAGGGACAGTACCTTGTGTGGAGCGACATCCCCAACAACCGGCAGATGCGCATCACCGAAGAGGACGGCCACGTCGGCGTTTTCCGCAGCCCCTCGGGCTACAGCAACGGCAACACCTTCGATTTCGAAGGCCGCCAACTTTCCTGCGAGCACGCCGGACGGCGCGTGGTGCGCTACGAGCACGATGGCAGCGTCACCGTGATCGCCGACAAGTACAACGGCAAGCCGTTGAATTCGCCCAACGATATCGTGGTGCATCCCGATGGCGGCATCTGGTTCACCGACCCGCCCTACGGAATCATGGGCCTCTATGAAGGATTTCCGGCGCGTCAGGAAAACAAGGAGGCGGTCTATCGCGTGGAGCCGAAGTCGGCGCGCATCGAGATGGTGACCGATGCGTTCGACAAGCCCAACGGCCTCTGTTTTTCGCCCGACTACAAGAAGCTGTACGTGGTGGATACCGGCGCGCCAAGTAACATACAGGTCTTCGACCTGACAGGCAACAAACTGACTGGCGGCCGGCAGTTCACCGACATGAAGCTCAACGGAAGGGCGGGCGGGTCGGACGGGATCCGCGCCGATGTGGACGGCAACATCTGGTCGGGAGCCAACGGCGGCGCGGGCTACGACGGGGTGCACGTGTTTTCGCCGCAGGGGCAGCGCATCGGCATGATCCTGCTGCCGGAGATCTGCGCCAACGTCTGTTTTGGCGGCCCCAAGCGCAACCGCCTCTACATGGCAGCCAGCCAGTCCCTGTACTCGGTGTTTGTGGGGACGCGCGGCGCGCACGTCGCGTAGGGCCGGCGGGTTCAATCGCCAGCGGGGCACGTCGGGGCATGGCCTAGCGGGATGAGACCAGCGAAAATGCTAGGATCGGGTTAGCCGCAAATGGAGATAGGTATGTCCGATTCACCCTCCAGACTTTCGATCAGGCACAAGTGGAAAGAGATCTCCGATCTTCCGGAAGACCTCGACTCGCTGCGAGACCGCGAGCTTGAGTCACTTTGCGAGGTGTGGGCCAAAGAAAAGGAAAGTATTGGAGACGACAAACGAGTCAGGGACTTCAACGCTGAACTTGCGCGGGAGTGGGCGATCGAAACAGGCATCGTCGAGGGCGTCTACACTCTTGATCGCGGAATTACGCAGACGCTGATCGAGCGCGGAATCGATTCGGCGTACATTCCGCATAACGCCACGAATCGAGATCCGGAACTGGTCGCGAGGATCATACAGAACCACGCCGAGGTTTTAGAGGGCCTCTTTGCCTTCGTGACCGGCGAACGTGGGCTTAGCACGAGTTACGTCAAGGAGCTTCACTCGGCCCTCCTCCGCAACCAAGACACTGTCACCGTGTTCAACTCGTCCGGCCAGCCTTTCGAGACCCGGCTTGAAAGAGGTCTTTATAAGACAATGCCCAATAACCCGCTGCGACCGGACGGGACTCTACACGAGTACTGCCCGCCGGAGCACGTGGCTGCCGAGATGGACCGGCTGATCGAATTTCATTATCTGCACGAGCGGTGCGGAATTCGGCCACATGTGGAAGCAGCATGGCTCCATCATGCGTTCACGCAGATACATCCGTTCCAGGATGGAAACGGCCGGGTAGCGAGAGCAATCGCAAGTCTGGTCTTCATCAAGGGCGGCTTCTTTCCGCTCGTGGTCAACCGGGACGACAGAGAGAAGTACATTGACGTGCTGGAATCTGCCGATGATGGCGATTTGTCGCCCTTGGTTCGCTTGTTCTCGCAGATACAGAAGCGCGCGCTTACGAAGGCGATTGGCAGGGCAGTGGACGTGAGGCCGGTAAGCACGGTCGATGAAGCGCTCGCGGCAACCCGCGACATGCTGGTGGATTTGGGCAGGATTATCCCGTCCCAATACCTGACGGCCAAGGAGTATGCAAGCAACTTAGCGAATGTTGTACTCGGCAGATTCAACGAAATGACGGCGAGGCTCAAGAATGACATTTCAAGAGCGAATTCGGCCTACGTGTTTTCAGCTCAAGTCCTCAGTCCGGGACCGTCAAACGAGATCCGCTCTGTTGCTGAGAAACTCAAGTATGATCCAAACCTTAGCGATTTTCACACGACTGTCGTGTTCAATTTGAAGGCGGCAGGTGTCGCCAGCAGAATCGTGGTCTCCTTCCACGGTGTGGGCGCGGCGTTCCGAGGACTGCTCGTCGCGGTTGCCTATTTTCAGGTCGGCGATGGCGCCGCTGTTCCGATTTCCGAAGATGTGTTTCGCATAAGCTATAACGAAACGCCGAATGAAATCGGGTCGAGATTCGAGAAATGGCTCGAACCCTGTATCGTCGAAGGAATCGCGCACTGGCGTCGCACTCTCGTGTAGGCGCACAGCGCCCGCGCGCTCAGCGAATCACCGTATCGAAACGCCGCTCGCCGCCGGCCATCTCCGTAGGTGCCGCGGCTCCCGGCAGCACGACGCCGGCGGTCATCCCCGGCGGCAGACTCACTTGCAGATGGAAGTTTCCGCCGTCGCGCTTCCACTCCACGGCGACGGGGCCGCGGAAGGTCTCCCACTTCGCTTTGACCCAGGTCAAATCGCCGACGGGCTGCGGGCGGATCTCGATGTGGCGCAGTCCCGGGTCTTGCGGGCGTATGCCGGCGAGGCCGGCGTAGAACCACTCTTCGATGTGGCCGAGCATGAGGTGATTCTGCGAACTCGCGGGGTTGGCGTCCCAGGCCTCGGTGAGCGAGGTGGCGCCGCGGGCGATCTGTCCCGCGTAGCTGGGGGCAGTATCTTCGACAGCCATGTCATAGACCACGTCGCTGCGGCCACCTTCCATAAGTGCGCGCAGGACGTAGCGGTAGCCGATATCGCCCGCGGTGGTGTGATTGCCATGCGCGCGAATGTCGGCCACCAGTTTGTCGACGAGACCCGGCCGCGCGGCGGCGGGCGCCAGGCCGAGAGCGAGCGGCATGGCGAGCGAGGTCTGGCTGCCGGTGGCGTAGCTTCCGTTTTTCCAATACGCTTTCTCGAACGCCGCGGCCAAGCG
>Ga0182030_10001602_pt1 | contig 46884 bp, 48 predicted proteins | sample 812S3MmetaG_FD_121299 | JGI IMG/M metagenome (GOLD analysis project Ga0182030, IMG submission 121299) | Permafrost microbial communities from Stordalen Mire, Sweden - 812S3M metaG (Illumina Assembly) | ecosystem: Environmental > Terrestrial > Soil > Wetlands > Permafrost | place: Sweden...
AGTCGGGCATTCTGATGGATGTCCATTCGGTCTGACCTCGGAAACTGGATTGCTCGTCACAATCAGCTTCTCTGGTCCCGATCGAATGGACAACGTCTTGAAAGATCACAGGTGCCCCAGTCATTCGCGCTCTTTGCGAATGACTGGGCTCTCGACTCCGGCAAAACCCTCGACCCGGACAACGCTTATTTCCCCTCGATCCCAGATCGCCCATTGGGACAATGAAGGGTAGAAAACGTCAAAGGCGAACATTAGGACAACATCTGCCGAATAGAGGCAAAAGACAACGAGAGGGTGAATGTTTGGCTTGAGTGGGAAAATTCGGAGAGTTCACAGGAAATAAGCTCCTTCCCGTGATCCATACAATAGAATGTCATGGAACCGCCCAAACACCTAGAGAATTATTAGGCCTTTTTGTCTACTTTCGTACCCCCTAAAAACCCCCTCAAATGTCTACTTTAGTACCCCCTACTAAAGTAGACGTTTTTGCCCCTCGTGTGCCCTAAAGACTGCCCTCTCGTTACGCGTTGCCTTGCTCCCCGCGGCAATCAGGCTTCCACCTCAGCGGGTTCAAACATGGTGCGCTTATCGCAGCGGCGAACCGCTGTGCCACCCCGTCGGCACACAGAGGTCCTGACGCCCCTACACGTCATCTCCTCCTGCTACAATCGCTAGCTCCATGATTCAAGGGAACTTCCTGTTCTACATAGACGTATCTAGTCTGTGTTGTTAGGCAGTTGGCGAACGATTTGCGGGGTCTGGTTTGGATGATACCCAGGTTGTCGGATTGCTGGTCCGTCGCTGCGTTGGAGGCGATGCCGCGGCCTGGGAGGAGATTGTCCAGCGCTACCACCGGCGCATCTACAACGTCTGCTACCGCTTCGCCGGCGATGCCGAGAATGCGCAGGACCTCACGCAGGAAGTCTTCATCAAGATGTACCGCACCCTGAGCACCTATGACTCCGGTAAGGGCGCGTTCATGACCTGGGTCACCACCATCACGCGCAATCTGCTGGTCGATCATTTCCGCAAAACCAAGGGCGACCGGATCACCGATTCGATTGATCAGCCGGTTTCCGAGCATGAGGACGCACAGCCGCTGAGCGAGCAGATCGCCGACCGGGCGCTGCCTCCAGATGCGCATGTAGCCAGCCGGGAGACGCGGGAGATGGTGCATTTGGCGCTGCAAAAGCTGTCTCCGGAACTGCGTGAGGCGGTGATTTTGCGCGACCTGCAGGACATGGACTACCGGGAGATTGCCACGGCGCTGAAGGTTCCGGAGGGGACTGTGAAATCGAGAATTAACCGGGGGCGAGCGGAACTTGCGCGCCTTCTACAACGTACCTATAGGCAGGTGATCTGATGTCAGAGGAAAACAAAAACGGGATGGCTTGTCCGGAGTTCGACGGGCTGCTGACGGATGCCATGGAAGGGCAGCTGACGGGCCTGATCAAAGAGCGCTTTGACGCTCATCGCCGAATCTGCACGGTGTGCGGTCCGCTGTTCGCGGATGTGCAGGCGGGGCAGCAATGGCTGAGGGCGCTGGAGGCAGTCGAGCCTCCGGCGCATCTGGTGCACAACATTTTGGCCGCCACGACGGGCGTGGTCAGCACACGCATGGCGCCGGCTTCGGCGGGCGCAAGCACGACTCCGCTGGGCGAACGGGCGCGCGAGTGGTGGGACGCATGGCTCGCACCGGTCACGGCGTTTGTGCGTCAGCCGCGGTTTGTGATGTCCTTCGGCATGATCTTCTTCACATTTTCGTTGGTGGTAAGCGCCGCTGGCGTGAAGCCGAAGGATGTGGCGAAGATCGACCTGAGGCCGTCCGCGCTGCGTCATGCCTACAATGACGCGCAAATCAAAATTGTGCAGTACTACGACAACATACGGTTCGTGTACGAAATCGAATCGAAGGTGCGCGAGCTGAAGCGGGCCACTACGCCTGCCGAGCCCGGTCCCCAGCCGAAAAAAGAGATTCGCAACAACGGCGACACCAGTGGAGAGCCGGATCAGAAACAGGATCGCAATTACTCCATGGAGGATGATCAAACAGTGTTAGCGGCTCTGACAGGATCCGATGCTGGTAGCAATTCAAAAGCTTCGAGCTATGAGCTTCGAGCCGCGAGCAAGCAAGTGTTTGCTCATAGCTTGCAGCTCGTCGCTCCTAGCTACGGGAGGTTTGTATGAACTGCGCCTATCATGCCGATCAGTCAGCGGTGGCGTATTGCCGCACATGCGGGAAAGCGCTGTGCGCGAACTGCACGCGTCCGGTGCGGGGAGTGATTTATTGCGAGGATTGCCTGGGAGCGAAGATGCAAGGGACCGCGCCTGCGGCGGCTGTTCCTCCACCTGCCGGGACGCCGTATCAGCAATTCATGGATCAGGGGCTTGGTATGAAAGTGGCACCCGGTCCCGCTTCCGGTCCTAACCCAACCGTGGCCGGAATTCTGGCTGGATTCTTCCCTTTCGGCGTGGGGCCGGTTTACACGGGCCAGTACGCCAAGGGGTTGGTGCATCTCGCCATCTTTGCCTTGCTGGTGGCCGGGATCAACGTCGGCAGCGAACACGACTCGGGCGCCTTGTGCGCATTCTCGGTCATCGGACTGATCTTTTTCATTGTTTACCAGATCATCGATTCGGTGCGCAGTGCAAAGGCCATTCAAGCGGGCCTGCCAGCGCCCGATCCTTACGGATTGGCTGCCACGTTTGGCGCAGGCACGAAGCTTGAGAGCAACAAGGCTCCAATAGGCGCCATTGTGCTTATCCTGCTTGGCGTTCTATTCCTGCTGAGCACCATGGGAGTCGAGCTTGGCCTTGACCGTTTCTGGCCACTCATTCTCATCGGAGTCGGCGGCTGGCTGTTTGCTCGCAATTGGGGACTGACGGGGTCCTGCGCAGGACGTTGCCAGTGCGCTCGTTGCCGATCTTGCAAGCTAATGGGTCCAGCTGTGCTGGTGACATTGGGATTCCTTTTCCTTTTTGAAACGCTGGGCAGAGTCGGCTTCCACCGCACCTGGCCGATCCTGCTTCTGGTGATCGGAGGAGTGAAACTTTTCCAGAGCAGCGCCTCGACTGAGGGACACATCGTTCTGCCGCCGCCGGATTTATCGATTCCGCCGGCAGGCATTCCTCCGGCGAGCGTTCCTCCGCCGCCCGATCCACCAGCACCGCCATCTGCTCCGAGTGAGGTGAGTCATGGCTAATCCTGTTATGACGCCAATTCCGCCGCAACCACCAATGCCACCACGCCCACCGCGTTCGATTGCCGGGGCGATTGTCCTGATCCTGCTCGGCATCATGTTCCTTATGGGCACGATGGGCCTCGCCAACTGGCACGGACTCGGTCTGTTGTTCGGCAAGTTCTGGCCGCTCCTGCTCATCCTCTGGGGCATCATCAAGCTCGTTGAGCACGAGCAGTGCAAACGGGCTGGTGTTCCCGGCCGCGGCATCGGAGTGGGCGGCGTGTTCCTCGTGCTGTTTGTGATTATGGCCGGGTTGATTGCCACCGGAGTCACCCACGTGGATTGGGGGAACCTTCGCGATCATCTTCAGATCGACGATAGCGATTTTAACGATATGTTCGGCGGCTCGACGTTCAATTACAACGGCGACCTGACCAATCCTTTGCCCGCCGGAGCAAACCGGCTGGAGATTAACGACGATCGCGGAACGGTTACCGTCAACGTCTCCGACGACAAGAATGTGCGCGTGAATTGGCGCAAGAAAGTTCACGCGGAAAACCAGCAGCAGGCTGACGACTACAACAAGAAGACTGAAATCACCTTCGTCCCCTCAGGCAAAGGAGCGGTGCTGAACGCGAACACACAAGCGGCTGGCGAGAAGGGCATCAGCACTGACATCGATGTGTATGTGCCTCGCGAGCTTGCGATCGCCATCACTTCCCGTCATGGCGATATCACCGTGAACGGCATGGGCAGCGGAGTCGAAGTCAACCATCAGCATGGCGAAGTGAATATCAACGACCTGGTGGGGAACGCGACTCTCAACGTGGAGCATAGCTCGGCGCGGCTGCAGCATGTTAAGGGCGACGTAACGATCCAGGGCCACGTCAACGAAGTGGACGTCGAAGACGTGGACGGCGCCGTGCATCTGGAAGGCGAGTTCATGGAGAGCACACGGCTGGTGCACATCAGCAAGACCGTCGGCTTCCACTCCTCGCGCACTGACATGGAGTTCGCGCGGCTCGATGGCCGGCTCGACCTGGATTCAGGCGACCTGCGCGCCGATTCGCTCCTCGGGCCCCTGCGGCTGACCACACGCTCGAAAGATATTGCCCTCGAGGGCTTGTCCGGAGACCTGCGGCTGGAAGATACAAACGGATCGGTCAGCATAGGGTTGCAAAAGCCGGGCAACATTCAGATCGACAACCGCAAGGGCGACGTGCAGATCACAGTACCGCCGAAGACCGCGCTCAAGGTTGAGGCGCGCACGCACGAAGGCGATATCCAGAGCGACTTCGACGAGATCAAAGTGGACAGCCAAGGACGTCAGGCAAGCGCGAGTGGTTCGATTGGAACGAACGGCCCGCGCGTTGCGATCAATTGCGATAAGGGGGATATTGAGATTCGCAAGGGCACGGTAGCAGTCGCGCCACCTGCGCCGCCGGAGCCGCCAGCAGTCCCGGGAAAGCCGACAAAAGCGCTGCCCGCACCGAGGGCGAAGCCGGTGGAGAGCGAGAACTAGGCTTTTGGCTTTGGCCATTAGACTAATTCTCGCTATTGGCTTTAGCGCGGATTCCGAATCTCATTCTACCTGCGTGGATGCAGTCGCCAAGAAAGCCTACAGGGGATGCGCTCAGCCGAGCGCCTGAGCACGTTCCCGAGTTCCTTTCGCGGGCATACGATTGAAGGCACCTTCGCGCCACAGTTCGTGAATCTTCGCCGGAATCCAAAGGCTGAGGACATTCACGACAGCGACAATCAGTCTGGCTTTTCCCGAAAATCCCGTCAGCGCGTGTTTTTCAGTGCTCGTGATCAGCAGGGAGAATGCGACCACTTGCAAAGAGTGGCGACCCAAGAAGTTCACGAAACGGCAGAAACCAACTTTCATCAGTTTGAGATCCACTGTGCGAGGCACGCACCAGACGAGATAACCGAGGCACGCGGCGTCGAGGAACCTGATCGGATTGTGATTGGGTCTGGCGCTGAACTCCAGCAGCGGATGCCGTCCCAGAAGCGCGAGATGCCGGTCGATCAACAGCGGCACGGCCACTAGCAGACATGCCACCTGCCAACCAGCGGATTTCTTAAGGCCGCACTCGCCGGACTGCACACCGCGGTATCCGAGATATTGCCCGGCGACAAAATAGGCCTGCCACGCGAAGAGGTTAAAGAAGCCGGCGGGGTGAAGGGTAAAAGCGGCCGATCCGCCTAACCCACACTGCGCACCCCCCCAAAGGCTTGCGCTGATGACGCCGACCAGCCACGCGCGGCCTGCCACGAACTCGCGGAGGACAAGCGGCGTCAGTGCGAGTAATACGCAATACAGGGGCAGTATCTTTTCCATTTCGCCGTGGTTCTTAAACAGTGCGCCAGCTGCGAAGGTTTGCAGCACACTCGGCATCTTTTGGAGGTCGAAGCTCGGGAAGAGAGCGGCGAGCCCGCACAGGGTTACAACTGTTATGTGAGTAAGATAAATTACGATTGCGCGGTGAAAGACTTTCTCCCGCATCGCCGCCGATCCGTAACGCGCACTTACTCGCAGGTACACCCAGCTTGACACCAATCCCGACAGGAAAATAAAGCCATCGGGGCTCGATGCGTAGCCGAACGTATATTGGGTAAACCACCTCAGAGGGTTATAGAAGTGGTCGATGGTGATGCATACCAGAAAGTAACCGCGAAGAGTATCGACTCGCCAATCACGCATCCGGCTGGAGAGAGTGCAATCTGACCTCCAGAGGATCGTTTTACATCAGCGAGTTGCGAGGGGTCGCGGCCAGCCTCTCGCAAGTATTTGCAGCTGATGGAGAACTCCGGTACCGCTGGAATTTATAAGCTCATATAACTTTCCGATAAATCGTATGCATGAGCGTCGTAGTTACTAAAGTAACTAAGTGGCACCTGAATAAGTACCGCCATGCGGCCAGCAGACCTGCAAATGGCCGGCTTCACGCGGACAGGAGTGTCCGCGCCACACAAAACCGAGCCTATGCACCGAACCGCTCCGCAGCTCGCGCCTTGGCTTTGGCAGCTTCTTCTTCCCGATTCTTGGGCGGCGCGACGGTTTCGAGCGAGTGGAGCAGACGTGTGGACACACTGGCAACTTCATCCACTGCCGCCAGGAACGCGGCTTCGTTGGCCTTGGACGGCTTGGTGAATCCGCTGATCTTTCTTACAAACTGAAGCGAAGCCGCCCGCACTTCATCATCGGTCACTGGCGGATCGAAATTGAAAAGCGTTTTGATATTCCTGCACATGATGCCCCCCTGAATCCTGCGGCCGAGGCGGAGGAATCTCACGCCCTCGAACGCCGACTGGTTTTTAACAAAAAATATCATGCCCGAAACGACCGCCGCAGCTTTCGGCGACGAATACAGGACTGCCGCAAGCTCGCGCGTAAATTGGGCAAAAGCCCAGAGCCGCGAGTGCCGAGAGCCCAGATCCAGCATGCTAGATTGAAATCATGCGCCAGATTCTGAAAAAGCGCTCGCTGCGCTTTGTATTCGCGGCGAACGTGATCTCCATGCTTGGCAGCGGCATGAATTCAGCCGCCGTGGCATGGACGATCCTTCAGAGAACTCACTCCGAAATGGCGCTGGGCACGTTTGCCGTTCTGCAGACAATTCCGGCCATGCTGATGCTGCCCTTCACCGGCGTACTGATCGACCGCGAGGACCGGCGGCGGCTGGTGATGATGCTTGACGTGGCCCGCGCCCTCGTCATCGCGGTGGTTGCGGTGCTCGCCTATCTCAACCGGGTACAGGTGTGGGAACTCTACTTGATGAACACGCTGGTAGCGGCAGGCTTCTGGATGTTTTGGCCGACCATCACCGCGCTTATCCAGGAGCTCACGCCCGAAAGCGAGTTCGTGCATTCCAACACCATGTTGTTGGCGGGCGTGCAAGGCGGATGGATGATCGCAGGCGCAATCGTGGGATTCGTCTACGAGCACATTGGATTGGGCGGCGTGCTTGTAATCGACGTCAGCACCTACGTGGTCTCGTTCCTGTGCTATTTCGCCGTCCGCCAGGGCCGGCATGTGGTGCCGCGGCCGGAGGAGTTGAAACACGATATTGAAGCAGCGGAAACTGCTGTGGGAAAGTTTTTGCGCGAGATGCGTGAGGGACTTGTGTTTCTGCGCGAACGCCGCCGCGTTGTTTTTCTTGGAACCAGTTGGGCTTTATTTCTGGGAGCGATGATGACGGGCGTGGTTGTGACCGCGCCCCTCAGCGACCGGGTTTTCCATGCGGGAGCCTCCGGTTACGGCTGGCTGAATGGAGGATGGGGCGTGGGAGCGTTTCTGAGCGCGCTCTACGCACCAGCACTCATTGCGCGAGCTGGGTCGCGCGGTTCCATCGCGGTTTCCATGCTGCTGCTGACTGTGGCGATGGCGTTATCGCCGTTCTCGCCGTGGCTGGCGGGAGCCGTGTTGCTCTATGGACTGGCGGGCTCGGCGCGCGGCGTCAGCGGCGTGGCCATGAACACCAGCCTGATGGAGCAGGTGCCTCCGCAATTCATGGGACGCGTGCAGAATACTTTTTATTTTTTCGGAATGCTGTTGCAGATCACGCTCGCGCTCTCCGTGGGTACGATTGCGTCGCGCGTGAGTTTAGCCGCCGGATTCGGCGTGATCGCCGCAGTCTATGCCATCGCCTTTGGCAGCGCATGCTGGCCGATGAAGCGGGGCCCAGAATCCGGGACCCAGTACCCAGAAGCGTTGAACCATTGAAGCAATGACGCATTGAGCCATTGAGGCATTTAACCGCCAATGTGCAACCATGCGCTGACTCAATGACTCAATTCCCTTCCGGCTGGTATATCCTTTACGTTTTCCGGTGAGGAGCTTCTTGAAATGTTTGAAGATCTAAAGGGCAAAACGGCCGTTGTTTTCGGAGTCGCCAACAAGCGCTCGATCGCGTGGGCGATTGCGCAGGGACTACATGCGGCCGGATCGAACCTGGCTATTACCTATCAGAATGAGCGCCTGGAGCAGGAGGCAAAGGACCTGATCCTCTCGCTGCCCGGCGCGGAAGCGTTCATGTGCGATGTTTCCAAAGACGGGGAAATCGCTGAATTGTTCGAAAAGCTTAAACAGCGCTATGGCAAGCTGCACACACTGGTGCACAGCGTGGCGTTCGCCCCGCCTGAGGAACTTAAGGGCGATTTCGTCAACACCACGCGCGAGGGCTTTCGCATCGCACACGACGTGAGCGTGTACTCGCTGATAGCGGTGGCGCGGGCTGCTGCGCCGCTCATGGAAGATGGCGGCAGCATGATCACCATGACCTATTACGGCGCGGAAAAAGTCGTGCCGAACTACAACGTCATGGGCGTGGCTAAGGCCGCGCTGGAATGCACGGTGCGTTATCTGGCCTACGACCTGGGCCGCAAGAAAATTCGCGTTAATGCGATTTCCGCCGGACCGATCAAAACCCTGGCCGCGCGCGGCATTTCGGGCCTGGGAGAGATGCTGAAATCGCACGCCGAGCGCGCTCCCCTGCAGCGCAATGTGGAAGTCAGCGAAGTCGGCAGTGCCGGGGTGTTTCTCGCGTCCGATGCGAGTGGCGGAATCACAGGGGAGACCATCTATGTAGATTGTGGATACAACATTATGGGGTTCTAGCTGGCCCGCATGCAGACGCTGACAGTTGCCTGCCCACGTCTAAGGGCCAAGAGATTTTGTAAATACGGAGATATCAGGACGAGATGACGAGGGGTTGCGAATGCTCCAGGTCGGGGTATCGCGCAGCCCACATCTCATAGTCAAGGGGAGGGGGGTGCGCGATGGACCATCCTTCGTTTTTGCGTGCAGTTTTTCGACGGTGGTGGGCGTTGATTAGCTCCGCCGTCCTTGCCTGTGTTGGGTTCTACGCTTTGGTCGCGAACAAGAGCGCACCGTGGACAATCGGGGCAACCGAACTTACAGCCGTCCTGCTTTTTTACATCGCCGTTTGGGGCGCATGGGAAGACGAACGAAGAGCGCGATTAGGAGCAGAGACACGAGCAGAGCACGGTAAACCGCATTTCGCTCTCGAAGCCCTCGACGGCGAGATTCACCGATTCAACCCCGGCCCGCATTTTTTCTTCATCCGAAACTGTGGGCAGCGGACAGCGAGGAACATCAGGTTCGACGCTATCGTTTCGAGGTCCGCGATATATGCAATTCGATTGGATGAAATCCCGAGCCTAGCGACCGAGGACGGGCGAATCGGTCTCACCTTTCGTTTCGGAGTGGACGACGATCACGTCTACCAAGGGTCAGTGATGCAACTCGACAATTTCTTTCTAGATAATCCATCAAAAGAAGCGAAGATGTTGTTCTCTGTGCTCATACGTTTCTTAGACGGGACGACCGAGCGGACAGAACGACACACCCTTGTCTGTGAGCCACAACCGAAGAGTGGTTTTACAATGAAGATCGCTCCGACCGTTTCAACCTAGCACTCTGCCTGCCAAAGTACAGCCTTGTTCTCATGGGATGTTACCGCTCTCAAGTGTTGGCCATTTTGGTTCGCGGCCGATTTTCATTACTTTTGACAATTTGTTGACTATGTGACGGCGGCCGCCTGACGTACTCTATCCAAAAGGACAGGATGGCATTCATGAGACAAAGACGAATTATCGAGACGGTGTTGTCCGTGATGTGTCTGTTGACACCGTGCCTGGCGCATCACATGGCGGTCGTGACCGACAAGGCAAACACGATACAAGACGTGCGCTCGGCGCAGCTGGCGAAGATATTCAAAGGGGAAGTAAAGAAATGGCCGGACGGGCGCAACCTAGTGGTCGTAATGCACGGTTCATCGGGAGACGAGATCCGCACGCTGGCGCGGCTGACGAAAATGACGGACGACGAGGTCAAGGCGATGGTTGCGGAGCACACAGATTCAATCAGGCGAGTAGCGACGGATGCCGACGTAATTGAGATGGTCGCCTCGACGCCGGGCGCGATCGGGATGGTGGAGGAGCACTCCATTACCGATCGCGTAAAAGTAATTAAGGTCGACGGCAAGCTGCCGATGGAAACTGGGTACCTGCCGCATTGAGCCTCAGCCGAGAAACAAGTTCGCGGGACGATGGCAGGGAACCCTTCACTAGAGTTTGCCCGAAGAAGCTACGTACCAACCCTGAGAGAGAAACTCCTCGATCGAGGGTTCCTGAATTCCCACCTGCACGCGCAGCTCATCGTTGAGGAAGTGGTAGGAAAGCGTTCCCGCCTTACGGTCGACGGAATCGATGCGAATACGGTTACCGTCGCGATCCGCACAGATCAGGCCTACAGCAAGATCGGCAGCTGCAATCTTCCGGACTACGGTTCCGATATTTCGGGCTATTGGCACGGAGGTCTTCGTCAGTGATTTTTCCCCGGCATTCGATGCACTGTGCGGATGCTCGATCCAGCAACGCTGGATTCAAAAGCAAGCAATTTTCGCATCCGGATCAGCGGTACGCAAACACACCACTAATCCTCTTTTACCCTTAAAAGTCTATTTTGCACAAGTTTAGGTGCATTGGCCTCCGGTTGTTTACCTTCCGCCATCGCTCGAAGAATTCGTCTAAATTCCATTTGAACCTCCGCCTGCAGTGTGCTAGCTTTTAACAGAATTGTAATAATTGAGGAGGTCTCGCAGGATGCTTACCCCGAGAGATCAACTCCTGGCCGGTCATGAAGAATTCCAGCGACTGGCTCAGGAGCATACGCAGTACTCCCAAAGACTAGAATCCCTCACACAGAAGCGCTACCTCACAGACGACGAAAAAGTAGAAGAAGTGCGGCTAAAGAAACTGAAGCTGCGGCTCAAAGATCAGATGCTGGATCTGGAGCGGCAAGTTCAGCGCGCATCTGCATAGAAGCCAAGGGATCGTGCTGCGATCCCACTCATCCATAACAGCAGTGGAAGTTTGTGTCCCAGCAAGGCGCTTGTAAGCGCCTTTTTTTATTGCAGTTATGTAGATTATTACTGCTCCGCACTATAATTGATTCCATCCCATGGTTCGTGACGGATATTTCTACGGCATTGGTTGTGCGGTCGCGGCGGGCCTGATCGTCTGGCTGGCGGCGTGGCCGTATGCTGTCCCGGTGATCCTAATCGGAGCGTTTTGTCTGTGGTTCTTTCGCGACCCGGAGCGCCAAATCCCTAGCTTGCCAGGCGCCATTGTCTCTCCCGGTGACGGTAAAGTGACGGACGTCTCGACAATCGATTCGGGCGGAATCCGGCAAACGCGGATCAGCATTTTCCTCAGCGTTTTCAATGTGCATGTCAATCGCTCGCCGATCGCCGGCGTGATCCGCGATGTACGCTATCAGCGGGGAAAGTTTCTCAACGCCATGGCCGCGAACTCGGCGGAAGAAAATGAGCAGAACATCGTGACCGTTGAAGGCGAAGGCCGCACCGTGATTTTCAAGCAGATCGCCGGTCTGATCGCGCGCCGCATCGTATTTAACTTCAAAGTCGGCGACACGGTCGCGCGCGGCCAGCGCGTAGGTCTGATCAAATTCGGATCGCGTGTGGATGTGGTGTTCGATTGCGACGGGACCATTCAAGTGAAACCTGGAGACCGTGTCAAGGGTGGGGCGACTGTGTTGGCGGTGCTTCCAGCCGCGCATGCTGAGCGGCAACCTGTTGCTGCCGGCCAAGGAGAGGCTGCATGGAAAAGCTAGCTCCACAGCGCCGCGATACCGACCGGCAGCGCGGACGGCTGCGCCGCGGTATGTACATTCTGCCATCGCTTTTCACAACTGCCAATATCGCGGCTGGTTTCTACGCCATCCTTCAGACCGTGTACGGCACATCCACGGAATCCTGGCATCTCGACTTCGCCGCCAAGGCAATCGGGTTCGCGGTTTTGTTCGATGGCATCGACGGCCGCATCGCGCGTATGACGCACACGGACAGCGACTTCGGCAAGGAACTCGACTCGCTCGCCGACGTGGTGACGTTCGGCGTAGCGCCCGCTCTGCTCGCGTGGATGTGGGGATTCCATCTGCTGCCTGCGCTCAGCATCTCGCCTGAAATCCGCATCAAGATCATTGAGTTGGGCACGGTGGCGTGCTTTGGTTTCCTGATGGCTGGCGCCAGCCGTCTGGCGCGCTTTAACATCACGACCAATCCGCAGCCCTCCAATCCCGGAAGGCCGGGCAAGAAGTACTTCGTGGGCATGCCAATTCCCGCGGGCGCAGGCGTGATTGCCGCGGTCGTTCATTTTTCGGGCGGCGAGCCAATTGCCTCCTGGTGGACGGCGGCAAGCTGGCTGATGATGGTGGTGGTGGTCGGGTATCTCATGGTCAGCACCTGGCGCTTTTACAGTTTTAAGGACATCGATTTCCGCTCCCGCCGTCCATTCCAGCTGATCGTGCTGTTCGGGGTCATCGGCTCGTCCATCTGGTTTTTCTCCAAGCCGGCGCTTTTCGCTATCGCGATCCTTTACATGGCTTCGGGCGTCCTTTGGCGGCTACAGTGGATCTTTCGCCGCAAGACTCCGCCCGCGCCTCCAACCTATCGGGAGGCATCTCAAACCTCATGAACCCTGTTTCTAAATCTGCCGGCGCGCATGCCGATCTGCGCAGCGCCAATCTCTTTCGCGTCGCGATTGTGGGCGCCGCGTCGCTCCTGGGCAAGGAAGTCGCGGAAGTTCTGCGCGACAGGAATTTTCCCGCCGCCGATATTCGCCTGCTTGATGACGATGAGTCTCTCGGACAGCTTGAAGCGGTGGGCGACGAGGTGAGTTTTATTCAAAGCATTCGGGCCGATCAGTTCGAGCGTGTCGACTTCACCTTCTTCGCTTCCGACGCGCGCTCCACGCGAGCCTCATGGCAGAAGGCGCGCGACCTCGGCAATACAATTGTCGACCTTTCCAGCGCTCTTGAGGACGAACCCGGAGCGTCCATCCGCTCGCCCTGGATCGAGCGGCAGGCGGGACAGCCGGTGATTCCGCAGTTGCAGCCGATGCCGGTGGTAGTAGCGCATCCGGCCGCGACGGTGCTGGCGCTGCTTGCCTTGCGTGCCGGCAACGCCGCTAAAGTTGAGCGCATGGTCGCCACGGTGATTGAGCCTGCCTCGGAGTATGGACAAAAAGGCATGGACGAATTGCACGAGCAAACGGTGAACCTTCTCTCGTTCCAGGAATTACCCAAGAACATTTTCGATGTGCAGGTGGCTTTTAACATGGTCGCGCGCTACGGATCGCAATCCGCGCATTCGCTCGAATCGCTGGTGCAGCGGATCTCACGGCATTATCGTCAAGTTGCTCCGGGCGCGATTGAGCCGGCGCTCTCCGCGCTCCAGGCGCCTGTTTTCCACGGACACGCATTTTCCGTTTACGTCGAGATGGAAAAGCCGGTGGCGGTCAAGGAATTCTCCGAGGCTCTGGCGGGCGAGCACGTGGTCGTAACCACCGCCGAGGAGACTCCTCACAATGTGAGCGCCGCAGGACAAGGAGACATCCTGGTTGCGATCCGCGCCGATGCCACGGGTAAGAATGGCATCTGGTTGTGGGCCGTGACCGACAACCTGCGCGTGGCTGCTTTGAGCGCGGTTGAATGCGCCGAAACCCTGACCGCTTCACGACCGCGAGGCCAGATCCAATGAAGGCGAGGTGGTTGCAACGATCAGCCGCGGTGGCGTTGCTGGTCTTGGCCGTTCTCGCGAGCGGATGCGGCTACCACACTCTGGAACATTCCACAGCGCTGCCACCAAATATTCGGACGATTGCGATTCCCGGCTTTGCCAGCCAGAGCCGCAGCTTTCGGATCGAGCAAATGCTCACCGATGCGGTGGTGCGCGAATTCAACACGCGCACGCAGTTTCGCATTGTGCATAACGCGGGCGACGATGCGGATGCGGTCTTGAAGGGGACGGTTCTCTCGGCTTCCACCACTCCGCTCGCTTACGATCCTGTAACCGGGCGCGCCGCGAGCGCGCTGGTTACTGTGAGCATGACCGTGACGCTTACAGACCGGCAGGGCAAGATCGTTTTCCAGAATCCTTCGTATCTGTTTCACGATCAGTACGAAATTTCACGCGACTTGAACAGCTTTTTCGAAGAAGAATCGCCCGCCGTGGATCGAATGTCGCGCGACTTCGCGCATACGCTGGTGGCGAATATTCTGGAGGCCTACTAATGGTAAGCAGGCCCGATGCTGAAAAAGTGCGAATGGCGGAGAAACTAATGATCTGGGAGAGCCATATCCAATGACGCGCGCTTTCCAACAGGCGGACCGGTTTATCTCCGAGCTTGAATCGCGCAAGCTGCGGCCTGCTTACGTGCTGGTTGGTGATGAAGCCTTCTTCCGCAAGCGCTACCGCGACGCCATCCTCGAACACCTGATCGCGCCGGACGCGCGCGATTTCAGCGTGTTTGAGCTGGACCTGAGTGACAATTCACTAAGCGAGGTTCTGGATCGCGCGCGAACGCCTTCGCTCATGGCGCCTTTTCAGGTCTTTTTTGTGCGCGGTGTGAAAGCCCTGTTTGGCCGTGGATCGAATGACGAAAAGATCGCGGCCATCGAGGAGTACTGCAAGAATCCCAATCCCGACGCGCTGGTTGTGTTCGTCGCCGACCACATCAGCATTCCCGCCGACGTTCGCCGCATGGAGATGACCGACAAGGACCGCTATCAGAAGATCCGCGAAGATCTCGGTTCGTTCTGCGGCATTATTGAGCTGGCGCGCGTGGAGGAGGGCGAAGCCGTTCGCTGGATTGGCGAATACTGCGCCACGCGCGACGTGAAGATCGATGCCGACGGTGCGCGCGAATTGGTCGACGCGCTCGGCGGCGACATGATGATGGTTTCGAACGAACTGGAAAAACTGATTCTCTACGTCGGCGAGAAGAAAAAAATCACGCTCGGCGATGTCGAGACCATGGTGCTCGCGGCCAAGCAACGTTCGCTGTATGAACTCACCGACGCCATCTCATCGAAAGACCGCGTGCGCGCGCTCGGGATTCTTGACGCGCTGCTTTCGAGCGGCGACGGAGAGGAAGCCGCGATTGGCCATCTCTATATGCTGGCGAAAACTTTTCGGCAGATGCTTGTGATTCTCGAGCGCAACGTCCGCGACCAGCGCATGCTGTGGGCGGCGCTGTGGCAGGGATTTCGCGTGCCTCCATTTGCCGCCGACGATATCATTCGCCAGGCGCGCCGCTACAAATCGAAGCGCGAATTGACGCGTGCCATACGCCTGGTGGCAAAAGCCGATCTCGCGCTGCGCTCGAATCCTCCCGGCAAGCGCTTGATCCTTGAAAAGCTGGTGCTTGACCTGGCTGGCGAACCCAAACTTGAAGTCGCCGGCGGATGGATGCAGGAAGAACTGCCCGTCTAGCGATCGCGGACCGCGGCTGGAATTTGCAGGTTGCGGATGTTTGTGGCACGAACAGTGTTGTCCGCCCTAAGGGTGGATTTGCGGCAAGCACGCGGACAGGAGTGTCCGCGCCACACAATTCCCCCACGTCAGTCGTGGACCCGCTCTTGGTCAGACATTTCCAACTCTTGTTGCGGAAGTTGCCCCAACCCTAGCCACTTCAACGCTGCTTCCCGGTCATGAAACACGCTGATCGACTCTCGCTTTTTGACAATTCGAAAGTACGCTTCCGCTAACCGCACTACACCAGCTGACATCGATAGGCCGCTCCCAAGGAATGCACGCCGCGACGTGGAAGAGAACAATCTCCGATCCGCGAGCTTTCTGGCTTCATCGACTGAAAGGTCCAGATTTGTGACCGCGGTAGCGTCGACGAACTGATTGAATTCCGGATTGAAATCCGGATCGCTGGCCAATTTATCCTGGTGGGCTCGCATGTCTGCGAACGTGATACGTCCCCAGCCCGTACTGATTACGAGTCTTCGATCTGTGTCAATCCTGTAACGGCAAGGCATACGACTTCCTGAGTCTAGCATGGGCCAATCCCATGTTCCTTCGGATGTTCGGGGTGCAAGTCACAAGGTCGCTGGGACAAAGTTGCAATGTCGGCCAATGACGGGTTCTGAGCGCTATCTGGTTTCGTCAACCGACGTTCGGCGAGAATGACAGGCGGCATTCGCGCCGGTCGGTGCTTGGATTTATTTGGAAGGTTGCCAGTTCTTCACCTTGTACCGAGCCTGAGCGATATCGTCAGGAGTCAACTTTGTCGCGATTTCTTTCACCTTCTTCGCACTGCCCTTGTAACCGCTGCGGTCTGCAAGCGAGTACCACACAAAAGCGTCAAAGTAGCTTACCGGCTCACGGCCCTTTCCAGAACTGTGTTCACCCATTTCATATTGGGCCTCTGGCAATCCGTGCTCGGCGGCCTGTCTAGCGCCAGCTCACCGACTTTGCCGCGATGTGCCACTATCATCAGGCCTCGCCCGAATCTCACTTCACGCGGCGGCGAATCTGTTCGCGAGCAACTCCTGCCGGGCGAATCAGCCTGTCGGACTTGAAGCTGATCGAGACGAGCGACGAGCACCGGAACGAGCGTGAGTTTACGGGAGAAGAGCAATGGCGCAGCACGCTGGAAGAACTGTTCGGAATTGAACTGCCGGGATGACTCCCGCACTCAGCTTTGCGATTTCATCTCGGTCATGGTCCGCCGCAATTCGTCAGCTTCCGAAGAACCGGGCTTGAGGTGCTCCAGTTGCTTTTGCGCGAGCGCCGACTGCCCGTTCCTCGCATAGGCCAGCCCCAGGTGGTAGTTGTAGAGCACGCTCGAGGGATTTTTCTTGATAGCTTCTTTGAACAGGTCGATCGCCGAGGTGTAAACGTGCTTGTGATAGAAAGCCCAACCCAGCGTATCGGCGGAACTGGGGTTGTCAGGGAGCTGGCGGTGCGCGGTCTGGGCCATTTGGAATGCCACATCCACATTGCCGCCTTGCTGGAGCATGGCGTAGGCCATGTTGTTTGAAGCGATTGGGTTCTCGGGCTGTACCGCAAGCACTTTTTGGTACATTTCCTTCGCGTGGTCCCAATCCTTCTTGTCCTCATAGATGCCGCCCGCAAGCAGGTAGAAACCGACCTCCTTGGGATCGCGCTTCGCGGCTTCCACATAGGTTTGCACCGCGGCATCGGTTGAGCCGCGCTCGGTTTGGAGCGTGCCCAGCTTCAAATAGGCGCCGGCATCGTTTGGGTTTAGTTTGAGCGCCTGATTGAATTCCGCCTCCGCCCCCGCAAAGTCTTTTTTCTGTTCTATGAGCAGTGAACCCAGCATCACGTGAAAGTCGGCGTTGTCGGAATGACGTGCCAGTTGGGCTCTAACGGTCGAGATAGCCCTGTCCGGTTGTTTTTCCGCGAGATCAATATTCATCAAGCCACTGAGCGCGTCGGCCGAATTTGAATCCAGGTCGAGCGCCTGCTGAAAGGCCTTTTGCGCATCGGCGGTCCGTCCTTCCGCCAGCCGCACGCTTCCTAATTCCACATAGGCCGGAGGATTGTTGGGTTCCTTCTCGATCGACGTCCTGATGTATTGCTCGGCTGCGGTATATTGCTTCCGGCCGTATTCGGCTACCGCACGCAGCAAATAGCCATCGGGAGCGGCCGGAACCAGAGCGATGATCTGGTCCGCCTCCTGCGATAGAAATGCCGCGTCATTGTCATGCATCGCGGCCGCTGCCAGAGCCCGGTGCGCTTCCACAATATCGGGCCGCAGGCGCACCGTCTCCCGCCATTCGGTTTCAGCCCGGCTGGCGTTTCCGAGCTGATCCAGTGCCAGCCCGAACTGGTAGTGCGCCACGGCGTTGTCTGGATCCGTCTTGAGAACACCTTCCAGCGTTGTGACGGCTTCGCTGGGTTTGCCGTCGCGTATGTTGATCTCGGCCTTGTAGATCTGTGCGTCGATGTTGCTGGGCTGCTCCTTGACCAACTGCGCGGTGAGCTTGCGGGCATCATCGAGGTGGTCGCGCAGAATCAGCAGCTGGATGTAGTTTCCCTCAACCACCGGGTCTTTCGGGTGATCGTGATAGAGAGACGCGTATTCGGCCTCGGCTTTGTCGTACTGGCTGGTGTGCCAGTAAAAATCGCCAAGCAAGCGGTAGCCAACGGAATTGCCCGGAAAATACTTCTTTGAATCGCGGAGGAAATTCTCGGCTTCGGCTCGTTTATTCTCAGCCAGGTACAGCGCAGCGAGCGCAACACGGGGATTTGGATCCTCCGGCATAAGCTGGATGGCTTGTTGAAAAGCCTGCTCCGCATCCGGAAACCGGCCGCGCGTCTGATAAAAATTGCCCAGCGCCAGTTGTGTAACCGGGTTTTTCGGCGACAGTTCAACGGCTTTCTTAATATTCGCTTCCGCATCGGCCCACTGTTGAGTCTGCATCTGAATCATCCCAAGACTCAGGTAGGCGTCGGAGCGCTTGGGATCCAACTGAAGCACCTTCTGTAGGGCGGCGGTAGCGGCAACTGGATTCTTGGATCCGTTATTGTAGTACTGGGCCAGAGTCAGGTAGACGTCAGGGTTGTTCGGCTCCTTTTGGACAAGGAGGTCGAGTTGCTCCTTGGCATCGGGATACTGATGCCCGAAGATCATCAGCTTCGCCATTTCCAGGCGGGCGGCGTAATTGTGAGGCTCATTCTGGATGGTAGTCGACAGTTCCTGGTAGGCGTCCGGCCATTGCCCCAGCTTCAGGTCGACCAGCGCCATGCGGTAATGGGCCGTGGCAAGATGCGAGTCTAAGTGGAGCGCGTTCTGAAATTGGATTCCGGCTTCACGGTATTGCCCCTTTTCAAAGTAACGCTGGCCGCTCTCCAGATATTTCAGCTTGGCCTTTTGGGGATTCGAGCATGCTGTCAGCACTCCCAAAAGGCAAATGGCCGCCGCCACATAACGAAAATGTGATGTCGTCGTCTTACGCATATCTTTTGCCACACCTCGGCTCCCGGAATCGTCTGTTGATGTCCTGTTATGCAATGCTGTTATGAAAAAGATTACTCTTCAGAGGGTCAAAGGAAAAGTTACTGCCGGTATTATCGCAGACGCCGCTCTGAGGGCCGTGGGAATGCGCTTCGCGGACGACCCCGGAGTGGCCGCCGGAGACTGTCCTTTCGCTTTACCTTCTCGCTTTGCGTTCTCGCTATACTGGGAGCATATTTTTCTCTGCCGTTTTTCGAATGACCATCCCGCTTGCGAACCCGGCCCTCACCCAGTCTGCCGACGAGACAATCTCGTTCGGGCGGGCGCTGGCCGCCGAGCTTTCTCCTCCACTGATCGTACTGTTGCGTGGCGACCTGGGTGCCGGCAAGACCACGCTGGTCAAGGGAATTGCCGAAGGCTTCGAGGCCGCGTCCGCCGACCAGGTCACCAGCCCCACTTTCACCCTGGTTCACGAGTACCGGTCGGCTCGTGCCGACCTCTACCACATCGATCTTTACCGCATCGATACCGAGCGTGAACTGGACACCCTAGGACTCGACGACCTGCTCGCTCCCAACAGCATCTTACTGATAGAGTGGGGAGAGAAGTTTCCTCGCTTGCAGCGCGATTGGAACATGGAAATTACGCTTGAGCGGCCAGAGCACGACCGAGCGGGGGAATCCGAACGCAGAATCCGGTGGACCACCCGTTGATAGCGGAGTCTGTTTGCGGAGTGTGGACCGTCCAAAAGTAGATTGCCAACGTCTCGGCGGCGCATCTCAATAATCGAACCTGGAGCCATAATCAACTTGAAATCAGGCTATCTCGCACTTGTGGGCCTGCTGACCGTGTCGCTGTGGTCTTCTGCGACTCTTTGCGCAGGTCAAAGCACCCCAGGGACTCAAGACGCTGCCCAATCCGCCCAACCGCCATCGAGCAGTCCTACGAAGCAGGACACACCCAAAGGCCAAGCGACGAGCCAGAGTAATTCGCAGGATAAAAACAGCCCAGTTCTGCAAGATACAGAGAAGAAGAACGACCGGATGTTTTACGTGATGCCGAACTACTTGACGGTCAATGGTCACGTGCCGCCGGTCTCCTGGAAAGAAAAATTCGCCATGGCGGCAAAGGGTTCCTTCGATCCCTATGAATTCACAATAATCGGCATCGTGGCAGGCATCCGCCAGGCGGAAAATTCCGATCCGGCGTTCGGCCAAGGAATGCAGGGGTATGGGAAGCGTTATGGGGCCGCGTTCACCGATCAGGTGGATGGCAATATCATGGTGGGTGGCGTTTACCCCACGATACTAAAAATAGATCCTCGCTATTTCCGATTGGGCACAGGCACATTTCCCCACCGTTTTGGCTATGCCATTAGTCGTATTTTCGTCGCTCGAAAAGATTCCGGCTCGAATATGTTCAACGTTCCAGAATTTGCGGGCAATGCAACCGCGATTGCCATTTCCAATGTCTATTATCCCGCCGCCGATCGAACCGTTTCAGGGAATCTCAACAACTGGGGAGTGCAAATGGGACTCGATGCCTTTGGAAATGAGCTAAAGGAGTTTTGGCCCGACGTGCACCGCTATTTGCAGAGACACGCCCGCCACTTGCAGAAGGGGTCGAGCGAGTGACCTTTTCCAATCCAGAATTTGCACTTACTCGCCCGGAGTGCATCCAATCTTAAGTTCCAACAATCCAACGTTGGTGGGGGAAGGATTTGAAAACAATTCGATTGTTTTGGATGGCGGCAGCGCTGGCGGTGACGTTGGGAACTTCGTCTCTTCAAGCCTGGGGACAAACAAGTCCGCAAGGACAATCCCAGGAAGCGACAGTACGCGGGCTGGACAATGTTTCATTGCTCACTCAAGACGCTCAGCAGCCAAGCGCAACAACAGATGAAAAATCTTCCCTGCCGGACGCGCCCACATCCAAGGTCAACCCCGCAGATTCGAATACCGATGGTCAGACTGGCAAACAACCAAAGAGGATTCTGGGAATCATCCCGAATTTTCGTGCTGTCAGTGCCAATACGCAACTGCCTCCATTGAGTTTCAAGAGTGAACTCTGGCTGGCTACCCAGGATACGTTCGACTACTCGGATGTCATTTTCGTGGGTGGGCTGGCCGGAATTGCCATGGCCGGCAAATCGCAGCCGGTCTTTGGGCAAGGTGCCGAGGGCTTCGGTAAATACTACTGGCACATCTTTGTCGACGGCGCTATAGAAAACTACATGACGGAAGCGATCGTGCCAGCGGCCACAAGAGAAGACCCGAGATACTACACACTGGGCAAAGGCGGATTCATGAAGCGGACTGGCTATGCGGCAAGCCGGCTCTTCATCACCAGGACCAACGCGGGAAAGAGCACCTTTAATTTGTCGGAGATCGTGGGGGCAGGAGCCGCTGCCGGCATCGGCAACGTGTATTACCCGGCCGAATACAACCCCTGGGTGAAAACGTATCAACGTTGGGGAACGCAGGTGGGCTTGGACGGCGTGTTCAACATACTAAAAGAGTTCTGGCCCGACATCAATCAAGCGGTGTTTCACGGAAAATACTAATCTCCAATGCCCAGCAACATCGAAGCCTCTATCAGAAGAGTCACCGCTGCCGATATCGCAGTCGGTCTGATTTGCGCCGACCGTGACGGCAATCGCGTTCGTATAGATTCCGTCGACCACAATGCGGCTAAGCTTTCCTATCACTTTCTCAATGATGAGCTGCGCGTGCAGGAAGGAATTCAGGAACTGTCGATTGCGGAGTTTCTTTCGCAGCGCTGGCGTATCGCCGGTTCCGGCAGCCCATAGATACGTGACTGATTAATGCGGCAAATAACCGGCTTCCAACGTTTGCAGCAGGTAAACAGTTCACCCCTCGCGGCGCCGCGCATACAAAATCGCGTCCTCGCCCGGATCACGATAATAGGCTCGGCGCCGGCCTACCTCACGCAAGCCGCATTTTTCGTATAGCGCTCGCGCGGGTGCGTTCGATTCGCGCACTTCGAGCAGGATCGCCGTTCCAGCTTCGTTGTTGCATTTGTCGATCAGCGCCTGCATGAGGGTTTCGCCAATGCTGTGGCGGCGAAACGCGTTGCCGACGACTACGTTTTCTATCTCCCATTCTCCGGCGACAACGCGGGCGCAGAGAAATCCGCAGACCTTTTCTGCCACCTCGGCAACGATCAGGACGCCGTCGCTTATGCGGTTCTCGTATTGATCGGCCGACCAGTGCGCCGCCAACCGAGCGTCCTGTTCGATGACGAGAATGGCCTGTATGTCATCGGCTGCGGCTTGGCGGATAGAGATAGGCATGCGGTGTCCTACCTTTTCGGTTGCGAAAAGATTTCGGCGTCGGAGCGGCGAATGTAGTTGGCATCTAGTTCCTGCGCTGCGGTGGTATTGCCGCTTTGGATTCGTTCCCAGCCCAGGCTAGCTATGAAGGCGATATCGGGATAGGGGATAAGCTCGCACGCGATGCCCGCAGCATTAAGAGCGGCCGCTAAACCGGATTCGGGAGTGACGACGGCTTTTCCTTTGGCTTCCGCGAGGAACTCCTCGCGACTCAGCAGGCGTTCACTGCGTATGTGCGCATGTGTGTCACATCCCTCGGCACCGATTTCGTAGTCGCCGACATAGACTTCAGTCCGGCCAGCATCGAGAGCCGCAAGCACACTTCCGCCTGCGCGGCCTGATCGCGCCACCGCTTCGAGCAGTGAGACTGTGGCAATCCGCTTTTGCAAACCCTCTGCCAATCCCTTGATCGCGGCCAAGCCGACGCGCAGGCCGGTGAACGATCCCGGACCAGAGACCGCTGCAAACGCTGCCAAATCTTTTTTGCTGAATCCGTGTTTATCGAGGAGCGCGGAAATCTGCGGGATGAGTTGCGCGGAGAATGTGCCACCGGCTAAGGGCACACTTTCCACGATCTCGACGTCCGCTCGGCCAGCCGTTACCCGCGCCAGCGCCACGTTGCCATTCTTGCCGGATGTGTCAACCGCGAGCAGAAGTTGGGACATTTTGGAATTTGTGATTGGTAATTTGTAATTGGAAATCTGTGACCTGTATTTTTAGAACCCTTTGCGTCCGATGTGTACCTTCCACATCTCAAATTACAAATTACCAGTTGCCCATTATTCGCAACGGGCTTTGCAGCGACGCTTTCACTTCGAGGTCACCCGCTCTGCTCCGCCCACAATTTCTTCCACCAGCGAATACGGGTCGCGCTTATGTTCCGCGATCTCGGCCGCGTAGCGGTCCAGGCTCCCGCTATCGATGTGCGCGCGCGCTTTTTCAAGCATGGCATCGCGCATCATCTCGACCAGGCGTTCGCGCCAGTTTTCCACGTTTTTCTGGAACAGCAGATTATTCTTTTTTAGATAGCTCTCGTAATTGACGATGGCCGCGGCTAATTCCTCGGTGCCTGTCCCATCGCTCGCGACCGTTTTCACGATTGGCGGAGTCCATCCATCTTTTCGCATATCGAGCGATTGCATGGCTCGTATCTCGCGCTCCACACGCTCGGCGCCTTCGCGGTCGCTTTTGTTGATGACAAAGATGTCGGCGATCTCCATGATACCGGCCTTGATCGTCTGCACATCGTCGCCCATGCCGGGCACGAGTATGACGATCGTGATTTCCGCCAGCCGCACAATATCGACTTCATCCTGGCCCACTCCAACGGTCTCAATCAGAATGCGGTCACGGCCCGAGGCATCGAGCACCGTTGCAACATCGGCGGTGGTGCGAGCTAAGCCACCCAGCGATCCGCGCGTAGCCATGCTGCGGATAAAAATCCCGGGATCTGCGTGATGGTCCTGCATCCGTATGCGATCTCCGAGAATCGCGCCACCCGTGTAGGGGCTCGTGGGATCGACTGCGATGATGCCGACGGTTTGGTTCTCTTTGCGATAGTGCTTTGCGAGTTGATCGACCAGCGTGCTCTTTCCTGCGCCCGGCGGGCCGGTGAGGCCAATGGTCCGCGCGTGGCCGGTGTGCGGGAAGAGCATTTTGAGCAAATCCGCCGACTCGGAGCGCCGGTTCTCGACGATGGAAATGGCGCGGGCGAGGGTACGTGGGTCCCCGGAGCGGAGAGAATCTATCCAAGAATGTACTTCTTGATTCAAACGATTAGTGTAAAGCGAGTGAACTTGAAACGGAAACGCGAAACACTCACTTCGCCCACTTTGAAACCGTGCGTGCCGCCAAGCTTGGGGGTCTTTCAGACTCTCGCATCTGCGAACAAACCTGTTCAACCTGGCGGACCACTTCGATCGCGGCTTCCAGTTTGGCAGAGCCGATGGTTTTCTCGAAGCAGGTTTGCATGTGGTCAAGTGAGCGGACCATCTGCATAGCAATTCTCTTGCCCTGGGGCTTAAGCAGCAATTGGTAGGCTCTGGCGTCTTCTGGATCAATCCTTCGTGCCAGCAACCCCTTCGCTTCTAATGACGAAATGCAATGGCTGATGTTGCCGCGAGTGGTGGAGAAGGCCGCCGCCAGGCGCGAGGGGCTGACAGTCATAGGTTTTTCAAACACGATCGACACCAGCACCAGAGCCTCCAGAAAGCTTACTTCTCCATGGCTGAGTTGCCGCGCCAGATGGCCCTCAACCTGGCGCGCCGCCCAACTAATCTCAAACAGCGGACTTTGCCGCAAGAACGTTTCGATCTTCATAGTGTCTAGTCTGCAATAATTGCAGAAGTCAACTATTTAGCACAATCTTAAACTTGGCTTTGCGAGCCTGCTGGCGAATCCGATAATCGGATTTCTCCCAGATGTTGTTTCCGTGCTTATGCAGCCTTGGAGGGTAATTGAGAGTATTCGTCTTCTCATTTTTGTTAGTTGTTTGCCTTGGGGCTTGGCGCGCGAACGCGCAAGAAAATCCTTGCCCGCCTGCCGTATCTACTCGAACGGGACAGCCTTCCTCGAATCAATCTTCAGGCTCGCAATCGCAGGCCGCACAATCTTCAGCGGGAAAGTCGCAAACCGCGCAATCCCAAGCAGGATCGCCTTCAGCGAGCCAACCCACGCAGTCGCCGTCCCCTGCCAGCAGCAACTGCGAAAACGAAAAGCTCCCTGTACACAAGGAAACGATCGCGGTTACGGGGACGTTTGAGCCGGTCCCAGTTCAGGATATCGACAGAGCCATCTCGGTCATCGACACGCGTGAATACCCGTTGCTCTACACCTACGGGGTTGACTACCTGCAACTGAATCCCTCCGTCGACTTGCAGGAACGCGCGCCCGGCGGCGTGCAGGCCGACCTCACGATTCGCGGATCGACGTTCGAGCAGACACTGGTGCTGCTGAACGGATTGCGCATGAACGATGTGCAGGCGAGCCACCATAATCTCGATCTGCCACTGCCCGCGAGCGCAATTGAACGAATTGAAGTTCTGCCGGGGGCGGGGTCGATTTTTTATGGATCGGATGCCGTGGCGGGGACCGTCAATTTCATTACTGGCCCGCCACGGTACTCGGAAGCGCAGGCGGGCGCTGCGATCGGCAACTTCGGAACCAACCAGGAGACTTTGTCGGCAGGCTTTGTGGCCAACCACATGGATGAGCAGCTCAGCGTGGCGAGGGACTTTTCCACCGGATTCATGCCGGACCGCGATTATCGCAGTCTGACGATCTTTGCGAACACCGGCGTCGAAACTGCGCTGGGCCGCAGCTTGGTCATGCTGGGATTGGGCGACAAACCTTTTGGTGCAAACCAGTTCTATGGTCTCTACGAATCATGGGAGAGAACGAAGTCGTGGTTTGGCGGCCTGAAACAGGATCTGGGCCCGAAGACGGAGTTTGACTTCGGCTACCGCCGTCATACAGATGAGTTCATCCTTGTGCGAGACGATCCTTCCCTCTATGAAAACAATCACATCGATCAGAGTTGGCAAGGGGCGATTCGCCGCACAGAAAAGATTGGACAGAATTCGAGTTTGTTCTTCGGCGGCGAAGGATTCTACGATGGCATTCGTAGCAACAACCTGGGTGATCACCATCGCACTCACAGCGCTGGCTACATCGACTACGATGCGAGGGCGCTTGGGCGATTTTCTCTTTCAGCGGGCGTGCGGGAGGAAGTTTTCGATACGAACGGCCAGCAGTTCATTCCGTCGTTGAGCGCAGGCATGTTGCTGAAGCCGGGCTGGAAGCTGCAAGCGAGCGTCGGCCGCGCCTTCCGACTGCCCACTTACACCGACCTTTATTATTCAGACCCCGTCCACATTCCGAACCCGAACCTGCTTCCCGAAACCGCGTGGAGCTACGAAGGCGGACTGGTGTGGGACCAGGGGGGGCGGTACCAAGCTAAAGTCACGGTTTTCGAGCGGCAAGTGAAGAACGATATCGACTATGTGCGTCCTGTGTCGCCACCGCCTCCGGCGCAGCCAGCGCCATGGCAGGCAGAGAATCTAGGGCACGTGAATTTCACTGGAGTGGAAGCATCGTTTGACGTACGGCTGAAGAATCAGCGCATCGATGTGGCCTACACGGGCTTGTACGGAGTGCAGAATGCGCTCGGCAATTTGCAGTCCTTATATGTTTTCAACTATCCGTCGAACGATGCGGTGGTGACGTGGCAGGGAAAACTACCGGGAAATTTCGTTGCGCGCAGCCGCCTGGGCGTGGTGAAGCGATATCCGAGTGATCCTTATGCGCTCTGGGATGCGAGCGTCGGGCGCGAATTTAGGAATGTGAGCGCGCACCTGGCATTCGCAAACCTGACCAACACGGGATATCAGGAGATTCAAGGCGTCGCCATGCCGGGGCGCAGCGTTGTGTTTGGCATGGATGTGTTTGTGAGAAAGAAGCGGTGAGGGGCCGTAGTGTACAAACTTTGATCGAACCCTTATTTTAATTAGCTGGTCAGATTAGCGGTCGATGAAACAGGCATGGAATCGGTTTCGTTCATTTTCAAAATGCGGCGAGCAATCTTACCGATCACCGGATAGTTCGCCCACTCACCCCGCCCCGCTTTGATAGCGTAAATAATCGCGATCACGAGAACGGCAACCCACATGCTCATGAAGCCCAACCAGATAAGAGGCATCATGATGAAGAAAGCAGGCGGAGGTGCGTTGTTAGTTCCGTTCTGGTGATACAAAACGCGACTTGAGCTGAACCAGAAAAATGATGAGAGGAGCAATCCACCACCCGACCACCTGCAAAACATGAGCCAAGGTGGCCATCGTGCGCTCGTCCTGGGTGATCGCGAACGATGATTCTTCGGCCATCGGCCACCAATCTAGTCCTTTAGCAGCTGCCTTGCAATCACCAGTCGCTGAATCTCGCTCGTTCCTTCGCCGATTGTGCACAGCTTTACATCGCGATAAAACTTTTCCGCCGGATAGTCCTTGATGAAGCCGTAGCCGCCGTGAATCTGCACGCCCTCATTCGCGCACCGGACGGCCACTTCGCTGGCATAGAGCTTGGCCATCGACGATTCCAGCGTGGTCTTCATGCCCGCGTCTTTCATGGCAGCGGCGCGCAGAGTGAGCAGCTTTGCCGCCTCGATTTCCGTGGCCATATCGGCCAGCTTCCACTGGATGGCCTGAAATTCGCTGATGGCTTTGCCGAACTGCTCGCGCTCTTTCGAATACTTGAGCGCCGATTCATAAGCGCCTTCGGCCATGCCGAGCGAGAGCGCGGCGATCGAGATGCGGCCGCCATCGAGAACGCGCATCGCATCGATGAACCCGTCGCCTTCAAGGCCAACAAGATTTTCGGCGGGTAGAAAACAATCCTCAAAGATCAGTTCCGACGTGTCGCTGGCACGCAGCCCCAGCTTGTTTTCTTTCTTCCCTGCTCGAAAACCCTTTGTATCTTTTTCGACGATGAACGCTGACAACCCGTGCGTGTGCGCGGCCCGGTCTGTCACCGCGAGCACAACCACGACATCGGCGAAGCGGCCATTCGTAATGAAAGTCTTGGTGCCGTTGAGAATCCATCCGCCCTTGGCTTTGGTTGCGGTCATGCGCGCGCTGCCCGCGTCCGATCCCGCCGATGGTTCGGTCAAACCCCAGGCTCCGATAAACTCCCCGGTCGCGAGCTTGGAGATATATTTCTTCTTCTGCGTTTCATTCCCGGCAATAAAAATATGGTTCGTGCACAGCGATGTGTGCGCCGCCACGATGATGCCTATCGATCCATCAACCCGCGATAATTCCTCAATGGCGGTGACGTACTCGACGTACCCCATGCCCGAGCCGCCGTATTCATGCGGGAAAATCGTTCCCATCAGGCCGAGTTTGCCCAGTTCCTTGATCGTGGCCAAGGGGAACTCGCTCGCTTCGTCCCACTTCATCACGTTGGGAGCAATCTCATGCGCGGAAAACTCACGCACAGTTTTTTTAAGATGAAGCTGTTCGTCGTTCAGTTGAAAATCCAAGGTTCCTCCGGGACGCACAACCTTCCGTCAACTTCCCTTCAGTGGCATTCAGGGGATGATCGGGATGGCAGATACAGCCAAAAACCGTTGCGGCTGGCGCTGTAGACGGGCCTTCACTTCCTGCTTACGAGGCCGACATCATTTAAGCATGATCGACCCGTATAAACGAAATGTGCTTACCGACCGGTTGGTGCGCGTTCTGCGCAGCCAGATCACTGATTCGTCCACAGCAACCCCTGTAGGGACAGCCGCCCTCGGTTGTCCAGTGTTGCGGCCATGTGCCACGAAACTGCACGCTTATTTTCCAACGTGTTTAAGTCCGCAACAAAAAAAGCCGGAGCCATGTTCGGCCCCGGCTGTCCAGTTGGTGTGTGCCCGGAGAAAAAAGGAGAAACTGAAAACGTTAGGCGGTACGTCTCGGCCGCACGGTCAGGTCCCGCACCTGCGCCAGAATGCTCGACATCTGCATCCCGTTCAGCTGAGACAAATATGGCATGACTTCCGAGACGAACGAGTCTTCCGATAACTCGCGTATCTCTTCCTGCCGGCTGCGCTCGCCGCCTGAAAGAAGCATGGGAACGCTCACCTCAAGTGCGCGCGCCAGCCGCTCCAGCGAAGAGAGCGTGGGCGTCGCCTTCTCATTTTCGATTTTCGATACATAGGTGCGCGGCACCGACATGCGTGCTGCCAGCTGACGCTGGCTCATGCCATTGCGCAAGCGCAGCGACCGGATCGAGTGCGCCAGGTTCAGCCGCCCTCTTCCAGGGTTGTTGAGTGTGTCGGTTACAGCCTGCGGCACCACCGTAATGGCGGCAACCTCGGCTTCAACCTCATCCAATGAAAGGTGACACCGGCGGCACAGACTATTGTTTGTGCGGAACTGTACCAGTAGACAGTGATCGCAACGAACGACTTCCCGTGAATCGACGGGAGCGAGTGTGGTGGCCATTACGGGTTTGGGAGTGCCAGAGCAGGGGCTACTCTCAAAGCCAACTGACGTGTAATCTGCTGGATGGAGCCTGTGGAAGTCAAGTAAAAATGACAAATTAATGCGGCATATGTGCAATAAAATCCTAGCTAGTGAGCGGAAAGCGCGAGAAATAAGGCATAACGATGAATCGGCGAGAGGCTGCCTGGTGTTTACTAACTGAGTTCACTCAGTCGGAACGTCTGCGCAAACATGCCCTTGCGGTTGAGGCTTGCATGCGCGCCTATGCGCGAAAAATGGGTGCCGACCCCGAGTTGTGGGGCATGGTGGGCTTGATTCACGATTTCGATTACGAAAAATATCCGACTGCTGAGGAACATCCTTATAAGGGCAACGAGATTCTCAAGGAGCGCGGGTACTCGGACGAAGTGCGCCGCGCCATTATGTCGCACGCGGAGTACACGGGCGTTTCGCGGGATACGCCGATGGAGAAGACTCTGTTTGCATGCGATGAACTGGCCGGATTCATCACCGCCTGCGCCCTGGTCAAGCCGGGCAAGTCGCTGGCCGAAGTCGAAGCCCACTCAGTGCGAAAAAAAATGAAAGACAAAGCGTTCGCGCGCAGCGTCAATCGCGACGACATCATTGAGGGCGCCGCCGATCTCGGATTGGATCTCGAAGAGCACATCGCTTTCTGCGTTGAGGCGATGAAGGGAATCGCGAGGGAATTGGGTCTTGATGGATCGGCGGTTAAGACGGCGTAGATAGGCCTTAGGCTCTGGGCTTGGACCCTGAACTGCCGGCTGATATTTGCAGGCTCTGACCGGCGATATCCGAGAGGATGGAGAGTCGGAACTAACAGCCCCGAGCCAAAAGCGCAATCGAAAGCCTGATTTTTCGTCGCTCATCTCAACGCGGCTGCGACCTTCCCCGTCGCAATAACCTCCGCAATGCGCGCGAAATCCTGATACATAACCCGATCTTTCTCCATGGTGGCGCACACGGCGCGTATGGCGGAATGGGCTTGTTGAAGCGGCTTCGACGGCTTGAGTGGGGCCAGAAAATCGAGCGCCTGCGCTGCCGCCATCGCTTCAATTGCGAGCGTGTTTCGCGTGTTCTCGACGATTCGCCGCAGTTTGTTCGCCGCCGTCATTCCCATCGAAACGAAGTCTTCTTTATTACCCGAAGTCGTGATCGAGTCGACCGACGCAGGATGCGCCAGTACTTTGTTTTCGCTCACCAGCGCGGCCGCCGTCACCTGCGGCATCATAAACCCAGAATTCAGGCCTGCGCCGGGTGCTAAGAATGGCGGCAAACCCTCACTGAGCGCGGGATTCACCAGCCTTTCGAGCCGCCGCTCACTGATCCCAGCCAGCGCGCTCAGCGCAATCCCGAGAAAGTCGAGCGCGAAAGCAATCGGCTCGCCGTGAAAATTTCCGCCGGAAAGCACGTCGCCTTCGCCATCCATCGCCTTGGGATTTTTCACAAAGACCAGCGGATTATCGACCGCCGAGTTCATCTCCGTTTCAAACACCTGACGGCAATGGGTAAGCGTGTCGCGCACTGCCCCGTGCACCTGAGGGATGCAGCGCAGAGAATAGGCGTCCTGCACACGGCCGCAGTCGCGATGCGAATAATGAATTTCGCTGCCCTCCATCAGGCGGCGAAGGTTGGCTGCGGCCTTCATTTGTCCGGTGTGCGGGCGCGCTTTGTGAATGCGTTCATCGTAGGCGACATTGGTTCCATGGAGCGCATCGCACGACATGGCGCCGATTACATCGGCGGAATCCACCAGAGTTTCCGCCGCCAGCAGCATGAGCGTGCCGACAGCCAGCATGGCTTGCGTGCCATTGATCAGCGAAACGGCTTCTTTCGCCTCCAGCACCAGCGGCTTGATTTGCGCGCTCTTCAGCGCTTGGGCGCTCGCGATGCGGCCACCCTTTTCGTCAAAGCACTCGCCTTCGCCCATCAGAGCAAGGGCCAGATGCGCCAAGGGCGCAAGATCGCCGCTCGCCCCGACGCTTCCCTGCGAGGGCACAAACGGAGTGACGCCGCGATTCAGCAGCTCGCAAATCGTGTCGATGGCTAGCGCACGCACGCCCGAGTTCCCTTTCGCCAGCGAGGCCGCCCGCAAAAGCATCATGGCGCGCGTCTCCGCAACCGGCAGGGGTTCGCCCACACCCACCGCATGCGAGCGGATGAGGTTCACCTGCAACTCGCGGATTTGCTCGCCCACAATGCGCACGTCACTCAGCTTGCCGACACCTGTCGTGATCGCGTAGGAAATTGTGTTGTTGGCGACGAGTTTGTCGACGACGGCGCGCGCGCGGTTTACCGCCTCACGCGCATCGGGCGCGAGCAGCACGGGCCGCTTTTCGGCGGCTACTTCACGCACCGCTTCGGGAGTCAGATCGTTTCCGTTTATATGCAGAGCTTGCAAGACGGTTCCTGGCGAGTTTGGATTTTTACTTCCCTTGCAATACAACTTTGAAGGGGTACAGCGTAGCGGTCATCATGCCCTTCTTCACAGCCGGATCTCCATTCATGATCTGACGTGCGGCATCTTCGGATTCGGCGCGGAAGACCGCTAGGCCCATCGTATTTTCGTCGGTGGTCAGCGTGCGGCCAACCAAAATAACGAGGCCTTTCGCCGTGAGATCCTGAAGATAGGCGAAGTGTTCGGCCACCACCGCCTGTTCCTGCGGCGTCGGCCCGGCAAGCAGCATGTCGCCGCGAATCAACTGCAATTTGTAGAGAAACTCTTGCACGGGCTTATTCCTCTAGATGCCAGTCGCGGCGCGGAACACCTTTAAATATTTTTCCGGCAGCTTCCGTGGCTTCATCTGCGCATCGGCAACAATGTGGATGGTCTCGCCTTCGGCGAGCACTTCGCGCTTTTCCGCGCTCAAAAGCTCGTAGCCAAAGTGAATCACTTTTTCACGTACATGCCTCAAGAACGTGCGCACGATGACTTCGTCATCATAATGCACGGGAGCCTTGTAGCGGCAGCGGGCTTCGACAACGGCGATAAAGCAGCCGTCCGCAGTCTCCATTTCCTTGTAGCTGAAACCCAGCTGACGCAGCAGTTCAACCCGCCCCACTTCGAACCATATGAAATGATTCGAGTGATAGACAACACCCATCTGATCGGTTTCGGCGTAGCGTACGCGGATGCGCGTCTCGTTGACGCCTTGACTCGAACCTACGGCCGTCGATGTGAGATTCGCGCTCATCTTCCCGTCCAGACCGGTTTGCGCTTTTCCAGAAAGGAGCTGATGCCTTCGCGAAAATCGGCGGTCGCGCGGATTCCTGCATTCTCACGGATCGCAGCTTCAATCTGCGAATCCAGTTCGTGGCGTGCATGATCGGTGAGCAGACGTTTGGTATATGCGAGCGAGAGCGGACTGCTCTCCATTAACTGGGCCGCGAGTTCACGAGCTCGCTCCATCAGTTTTTCAAGCGAAACAATTTGAGTGATCAGGCCCATACGCAGAGCTTCTTCGGCATCGAAGATTCGCCCAGTCAGCAACAAATCGCGTGCTACTTTTTCGCCAACTTGCCGTAACAGAAATGTCGAAACGATGCCGGGTACGAATCCGATGCGGACCTCGGTGTAGCCAAACTTGGCTTCCGGCACGGCCAGAGTGAAGTCGCAGAGCAGCGCCAGGCCCGTGCCTCCGGCGATGGCCGCGCCGTTCACCGCAGCAATCGTCGGCTTGGGAAATTCGTACAGCGAGCGGAACACACTGGCCATGGTGCGCGAGTCCTTCATACTCTGCTCTGCCGATCGCCCAATCAGCGATTTCAAATCCTCCAAATCCATGCCCGAGCAGAATGCTTTGCCTGCGCCGGTCAGGATTAGCACGCGCGACGATGACTGTTTTACTTCGTCGAACGCCCGCAACAATTCGGTAATCAACTCGTAGCTGATTGCGTTGCGCTTGTCGGGACGGTTCAGAGTGAGGGTGGCGACGCCACCGTCAAAATCGAGTTGTAGATTTTGATAGCTCATAGAAATTTAAAGCCCGAAGTTGTCGTCCGATCACTCCGACGACGAAATCTTGTACCGCTCTGCAATTCCCGCCGATGCCTTTAACAATGCATCAAGCGGCTTCAAAGCTGGCAGCAGCGCGCCGCGTTCGCGCAACGCCTCAATCAATTTTTCGGTCGGAATATTTCCCACCAGCGCGTCCTGCGCAAACGGACACCCCCCCAGCCCGCCGATTGCGGAGTCAAAGCGCCGGCATCCAGCATCGTACGCCGCGAGTATTTTAGCCGCTGCGTCTTCTGGCCGGCTGTGCAGGTGAACTCCAATCTCGAGATAGTCGAACTTTGCCATTACCGCCGAGACCACTTCTTTTATCTTCTCCGGCGAGGCCGCGCCAACTGTGTCTGCGAGCGAGATGGTCTTAATGTCCTGCACTTCGAGCAGATCGACGGCGTCGACGACTTCATCCACGGTCCACGGGTCGCCGTAGGGATTGCCGAATGCCATCGAAATATAAACGACCGTACCGCAGTCGGCCTCATCGGCAACCTTCTCGATTTTCTCCAGCTCTTCGATTGCATCTTCCAGCGTTTGGCGCTGATTGTTTTGCAGGAACGTCGGCGAAATCGAATAAGGAAATCCGAGGGTGCGCACCGCATCGGTCTTAACGGCCCGCTGCGCGCCTTTTTCATTAACGACAATGCCGATGATCTCAACGTCGTCGGGCGGATCAAGTTCTTTAAGGACTTCTTCGGAATCGGCCATCTGCGGCACCGCGTTCGGCGACACAAACGAGACTGCATCAATGTGCTTAAACCCCGCGCTGATCAGCGCCTGAAGATAGCTGACCTTAAGCTCGGCAGGGATCTGCCCTTTGAGGCCTTGCCAGGCATCGCGTGGACACTCGATCAGTTTTATTACATCAGACATGCATGATTGCCTTCTTCGTACGGTAGCCAAGCCGTCTTGTAGTAGCATCCGGATTCGCTCGCAGATGAAACCGGTGATAAACCTCTGATCCTTCCGCTATCCGTTGATCTGTGACTTCAACAATCTCGAGCACTTGATGGAGTTTCCACTTCACCATCTCACCACGAACACTTCTGTATGAATGCTGCTGCTGTTTTGCCACCTGGCGGCCCTTAGCAGCTACAGACGATGGGGTGCTCTTAAAGACAAGAATCGACTCCTCTAAGAGAGTACGAATGCAGCTTGCATCCTTACGCCCGTGATCAGCTAGGTAGAGCGCTCGCACTGCGTACCACGACCTAACCTCTCGCACCTTCGCCATTTAACATTCCGCCTCTCGCCTCGAAAATCCGCGGTAGAGGAGCGCATGACCTATGTTTGCAGCACCCCTACCTTGAACTCGGGTACATCCGGATTCAACGATGCCGCCTCGAGCGCTTGCGTGATTGCCTGCCGCGTTTCCATGGGATCGATGATTTTGTCGATCCACAAACGCGCCGCTCCGTAACGGGGATCTGTCTGCTCGTCGTAGGTCTTTTTGGTTGCATCGAAGAGCTCTTTCTTTTCCCCTTCGGTCAACTTCTTGCCGCTGCGCTCCAGTTGCTTCACTTTGATCTCGACCAGCGTGCCAGCAGCCGAATCGCCGCTCATCACCGCATATTTCGCGGTCGGCCACGCGAAAACAAAACGCGGATCGAAAGCCTTGCCGCACATCGCGTAGTGTCCTGCGCCGAACGAGCCCCCCACGATGACCGCGATCTTCGGCACCACGGAATTCGACACCGCATTCACCATTTTCGCGCCCGCCTTGATAATGCCGCTCCACTCCGCATCGCGGCCCACCATGAAGCCGTTCACATCGTGAAAGAAAACAAGGGGCACGAGGTTTTGATTGCAGTCCATGATGAAGCGCGCCGCTTTCTCCGCCGACTCGGTATAAATCACGCCGCCAAATTCAATGCGCTTGTGGCCCTCGTGATCAATTTGCTGCGCATGCAGCTTCTGATTGGCGACGATGCCGACGGCAAAGCCTCCAATGCGCGCATAGCCGCACAACAGCGTCTTTCCGTATTCCGGCTTATATTCGTCGAAGCGACCCTCGTCCACGATGCGCGCCAGAATCTCTTTCATGTCGTAGGGCCGCGCAGGGGAGGAATCGTACACTCCATAAATTTCCTCGAGTGGAAGCGCGGGGTCGGCCGGCTTCTTACGGTCCCACAGCGATTGCCGGCGGTATCCCCACTTCTCCACCAATGACCGTATGCGCGCGATGCATGCTTCATCGTTGGGCTCGCGGAAATCCACGGTCCCGCTGATCGACGAGTGCATGGCCGCTCCGCCCAGGTCCTCAGCCGAAACTTTCTGTCCGATTGCGGCCTGCACCAGAGCAGGCCCGGCAAGGAAAAGCCCGCTGCCATCGGTCATCAGCACGTGGTCGCACATCACGGGCAAGTATCCGCCGCCGGCCACGCACATGCCCATGATGGCGGCAATCTGTGGAATGCCCATCGCCGACATCACCGCGTTGTTGCGAAACACGCGACCGAAATCGTCGGTGTCGGGAAAAACATCTTCTTGCAAGGGCAGAAAAACTCCGGCGGAATCGACCAGATAGATAGTCGGAATATGATTCTCAATGGCGATATTCTGGGCGCGGATCACCTTCTTAGAGGTCATCGGAAAAAACGCGCCCGCCTTCACCGTCGCGTCGTTCACGATCAGCATGACGAGCCGGGTCTCGACGCGCGCCAGGCCCGTGATCACTCCCGCGGCCGGCGCGCCTCCCCACTCCTCGTACATTTTGTGCGCGGCATAGAGACCCAGTTCGAAGAATGTGCCCTTGTCGGCCAGCAGGTTTATGCGCTCGCGGGCCGTGAGCCGAGATTTGGCGTGCTGGCTCTCGATCGCCTTGGGCCCGCCACCTTCGCGGATCTTCTCTTCTTCGTTGCGGACTTGTGCGACCAGATCGGCGAGCGAGCGCATGTTGGACTCGAAGCGCAGCGAGCTGGGGTCGGCTTTGGTGGCGAGGACGTTGTTAATGGCGATGGCCGTGGATTCTGTTCGTTCAGGCATAGGACCGCTCAGCGGACCTTTTAATATACCAGCGCAGCAGCAAGCGGCGCGCTGGGCAATGGTTCCACGCTCAGATAAATGGATCACCACGGAGGCACAGAGGCACGGGGAAAATCTTGAGCCTCCAAAACCAGCCAGGAGAAAATTTGCCGGGCAGTTGGACTTCTCTGTGTCTCCGTGACTCCGTGCCGAAAAAAATAAATCAGGACGGAACCGCACTTCGCAGACTCAACCAGCGCAAGGCTTCCGCGACAGGATCTTCGGCGATTGCATCAACCAGCCCGATTGCGAGAGCACGTTGCGCAGATACTCTTTCCGCCGCGACAAACAGTTCGAGTGCTCTTCCCTTTCCGATTAGTCGCGGAAGACGCTGCGTTCCGCCCCAGCCTGTGATGAGTCCAAGAGCGGCGCCGCGATGTCCAAACACGGCACTGGGCGCGGCAATGCGGCGATGGCAGGCGAGCGCGAGGTCGAGTCCTCCACCCATGCAATGGCCTTCAACGGCTGCGATGACGAACGGTGAGTGCGCGCTCACGGCGTTCATCAACGTCTGGCCCATCTGGGAAAATTCATAGGCTGCGGGACCGGTGAGGCTTCCGATTTCGTTCAGATCCGCGCCGACGGAGAAGAACGTGCGGTTGCCCGCAAGAATAAGGGAGCGCGCATCGTCCGTCCGAGACTCGTCCGTCAAGGACAGGATTTTCTCGGCGAACGCAAGCACGCAAGCGCGTGTCAGGCGATTCGTGCCATCGGCGGAAACAAGCCGCAGCACGTCGGCGTCACGCGTTCGTTCGATTTCAAAAAACCTATTTGGTACGCGATCGCGATCGGACATTTTTATTGAGTGGACGTGATGCGGCACACAAATCATCCGGCGGCAATGCCCTCAAGCTTCACGCGCTCGCGGATGAACTTGACAATGTCGTCCATGGGGGTGCCGGGCTGGAAGATGCCGGCAACGCCGATTTTCTTCAGGCCGTCCACATCCTGATCGGGAATGATGCCGCCGACCAGGACGAGCACGTCGTCCATCTTATTCTGCTTGAGTAAAGCCATTACGCGCGGCACAATGGCGTTGTGCGCGCCGGAGAGAATAGAGAGGCCGATCACCTGCACATCTTCCTGCAGCGCGGCATTGACGACCATCTCAGGCGTTTGGCGAAGCCCCGTGTAAATGACCTCCATGCCGGCATCGCGCAGCGCGCGAGCAATCACTTTGGCACCGCGATCATGGCCATCCAAGCCAGGTTTGGCAACCAGAACGCGAATTTTCAAATCGGCAGACATCAAATCGGCGGACATCGGAGACATTTAACCACAGCGGAGGATAAAGAGCACAGTGCGGATTGGCGCAGCTTATCGCTTGCGGGGGACCCCTCCCCCCTTACCCGGTCTATTGGAATCAGGACTTTAGGGAGTATTCCTCTCAAAGTCTTGAGCCGGAAGTGGTTACAGGTAAAGTATTCAAAAATAATGACTTATTCCGACTCTAAGCCTGCCAAACCGATCTGTAAAGTCAGGCACACTTAGACCTTCCATCCGACTTGGTATTCTTGCACGGGAGCAAGATCGAAGTCAGTGATGTGCGTACGGGATTTTTGTGATGAAAACAGTGCGCTGGCCGCAGAATGTCCAGGTGGAGTGGGGCGGGGGTGGCAGCAACCGACTCGGAGTCGAACTATGCGTGAACTATGCGCGAACTATGCGGGCTAAATTCTTCCTAGGGGTCAAAGAAACATCCCCGCGAAGCAAGTGGTTTAGACCTGAGCAGCCGAGTTGCATTCGTGCGCGCGCGGCCCGGACACTGTTGTCCAGTTGACAGCGGATTCGCAGCAAGTACGCGGACAGAGTGTCCGCGCCACACAGAAAGGAAGAATCCATATGCAGAAGATCGCCCCATTTTTGTGGTATGACACGCAAGCCGAAGAGGCAGCGAATTTCTATGTGTCCATTTTCAAAAACTCGAAGGTCGGCGCGATCGCGCGCTATGGAGAAAACGCGCCCGGACCGAAGGGCACGGCGATGTCGGTTAAATTCACGCTTGAGGGACAAGAGTTCATGGCGTTGAACGGCGGTCCGCTCTTCACTTTTTCGCCGGCGATCTCGTTTTTTGTGAATTGCGAGACGCAGCAGGAAGTGGACGAGTTGTGGGAAAGGCTCTCCGCAGGCGGAAAAAAGGAACGATGCGGCTGGCTCAAGGACAAATTCGGCTTGTCGTGGCAAATCATCCCAACCGCATTGGGCAAACTCCTGAGCGACCCGGACCCGGCAAAATCCAGCCGCGTGATGCAGGCGATGCTGCAGATGAACAAGATCGAGATTGCGGGCCTGGAAAAGGCCCATCGCGGAGAATAATGCGAATCGCGTTTCGGGGTGGTCAGTCCGGCATGCCTTCTGACCCACTCGTTAACCACACAATTGGCGATTGAACTCGGCCAGCTTGTTAACTTGTTACGCCGCATACGTATACCGCTCATATGTCAGGCGCACCATCAGGCCACATTTCCCACGCAACGGCTGCCCCTTGACAACTCTTCCCTGCCAGAGCAGAATCATACATCTCTGGCGAACATAAGGCGAATATTGTTAGGTTTTGCATGCCGCACTCCCACTCACCCCGCGCTCAGATTGAAGCCCGCATTCCGTCCGCCTTTGCCTCGCACAAACGGTTGGAGTCAAGAACCCTTTTGACGGGTATCCCCGAAGTCGATTCTTTGACGGGAGGCATTCCAGTTAGTGCCTTGACTGAAATCTGCGGGCCGGGCAAAACATCGGTTCTTGTTTCCCTGTTGGCGCATTCCTCTCACGAACATTACTGCGCTCTGGTGGATGCCAGCGACGCTTTCGATCCTGTCAGCGCAGAAGCGGCAGGAGCGGATTTGTCTCACCTGCTTTGGGTGCGCTGCGGGAAGACAAAACAAAAGTTACGGCCACTTGAGCAAGCATTCAAAGTCACGGACATGCTTCTGCAAAGCGGTGGATTCGGCCTGATTGTCGTCGATCTCAGCGACATTGCAGACAAGGTTGTCTGTAAGGTGCCGATTAGCTCGTGGTTCCGTTTTAGCCGTGTAGTTGAGAACCAGCAGACGGCACTCGTCTTCATTGAACAACAGCCTCATGCGACAAGTTGCGCGAGATTAGTTTTGAAACTCGCTGCTGCGCCTGCAATTTTCTCGGGGAATTTGCTCATGAGTTTTACCCTGAATGCCAACGTGACCCGTAACTGTGAGAAGAAAGGCGTTCAATCGGCGACACCAGATTTTTCCGTCAAAGCACAATGGGCTTAAATCATGTTTGCGTGTTTACTCATTCCCGATTTCCCAGTACAGGCGGTTTTGTTATTGGAGCCAGCGGATACAAGAGAAGCCCTAAGACGATCTCCGATGGCTGTTCTAGACGGTCCTTCAACCCTGCTCAAAGTAATAGCCCTAAACGATGCGGCGAGGAACGGCGGTATCAAAGCGGGCATGACAAAGTTGCAAGTCGAAACATGTACTGGAGTTTCGTTAAGAAAACGATCCGCTGCCAGCGAAGAATCCGCTCAAGATGCTTTGTTGAGCTGTGCAAGCGCGTTTTCTCCGCGGGTTGAATCCACATGTCCCGGAACAGTGATTCTGGATCTCGACGGTACAGAAAAAATGTTCGGCTCGCCTGAAAAAGCGTCTTGCAAAATCGCCATCGCCGCACGACAGATCGGGTTCCATCCGCGAGTTGCAATTGCCAAAAATCCTGACACGGCTCTGTACGCCGCACGAGGCTTTGCTGGTATCACGATCATTCCAGAAGGCCACGAAGCAAGAGAACTAGCGTCGTTGAGCGTCAGCATATTACCCGCCGGGCCTGAATTGCCGGGAGTCCTGGAAAGTTGGGGAATCCATACTTTCGGGTCACTCGCAGCCCTGCCTCCAATCGCACTTGTTGAGCGGCTGGGGCAGGAAGGGTTGAAGCTACAAAAACTCGCACAAGGACGACTTGAAAGACCGTTGCGAACTACAGAGCCAGCCCCAAATTTTGTCGAGAACTATGAATTTGACGATCCAGTAGAAACCGTGGAGTCTCTGACGTTTGTTCTCAATCGACTTTTGCAACAAGTGTGTGCTCGTCTCGTTTCATATTCTCTAGCAACCGACGAACTTCGGCTTACTCTGGACCTTGCAGTGAAACGAATTCAGGGCAGCAACGCAGAAGACCAGTACAGACATGAGTGGAAGCTGCCTGTTCCTACGCAGGACAGGAATATGCTTTTCTCCCTGGTGAGACTTGAGCTAGAAAGGAACACATTCTCAGCGCCTATAAAGAGATTGACGATTGAGGTTATATCTGTAAAGCCTCGTGTTGCTCAGGGTAATCTATTTGCACCGCCGTCGCCTGAAACCGAGAAATTGGAAATCACTTTGGCACGGATTCGTGGAGTTGTGGGCAGCACGGACACAGAGGGTATCCACTGTGTCGGCTCTGCGAAACTCCTGGATACTCACAAGCCCAACGCTTTTGCTGTCGACAAGTTTTCAAGCTCCACGGAAACACGCAGCCTATCGGTAATCGTTCCTACTCTCGCTTTGCGAATATTCCGTCCTGCATTAGAGACCTCCGTGGAACTTACCGAACAAACACCGCACTTTGTTCGATTGTGGAAGAAGTATCGCCGTGTGCTTGCAACGTCGGGGCCGTGGTGCAGTTCCGGCAACTGGTGGAATGCCGCCGTTTGGTCGCGGGAAGAATGGGACGTTGCTCTAAAAACTTTTAAAGGAATCGGCTATTACCGCATTTACCTGGATCGACTCAGGAAACAGTGGTTTGTGGAAGGTGTTTTCGATTAGCCGTGCGATACGTGGAACTCCATGCCCGTTCTGCCTTCACATTTCTGGAAGGCGCATCCTTGCCGGAATCCCTCGCGCAGGCCTGTGCTGAACGGAATATGCCGGCAATGGCGCTCCTGGATAGAGATGGTGTGTATGGGGCTCCCCGCTTACACATGGCAGCAAAACAACATGGGATCAGGGCTCATGTTGGGGCGGAAGTCAGCATTGCAGAGCACGGAAATCTTCCTGTGCTGGTTGAATCTCGCGCTGGCTATCAGAATTTGTGCCGTCTGATTACCACCGCCAAATTACAAACGCCAAAGGGGACGGTTGCCACATCTGGCCTGGATGAATTGCACAACCATTCCGAAGGATTGATTTGCCTGACCGGGGACGAGCACGGTCCGCTGATTCATGCTTTGCAACATGGCGGAACGTCGGGAGGGCGAGACCTGTTACACAAACTGATATCGATTTTTGGCCGAGATAGTGTGTATGTCGAACTGCAACGGCATTCCAATCGCGTTCAAGAATCGAGGAATCAAGTTTCAGTCAAACTGGCGAGTGAACTACGTCTGCCTTTGCTGGCGACAAACGGCGTTCGCTATGCCACACCAGCCGAACGGCAGATTGCGGATGTCTTTACTTGCATCAAGAATAAGTCCCGCCTGGATACCGCAGGCCGTTTGCTTTCTCAAAACTCACAACGTTATATCCGCAGTGCGGAAGAGATGGAATACATTTTTGCCGATCTGCCGCACGCAATCGCCAACACCAGCGAACTTTCTTCACGCCTGGATTTCACACTAGAGAAGTTGGGATATGAGTTTCCACGCTACTCCGTCCCCGAAAGCGAGACGATTGATTCTTTTCTGCGAAAACGAACATGGGACGGGGCGCGGGTACGTTATCAAACAGTTACAAAGCGAGTCCGCGAACAGATTGATAAAGAGTTAGCACTTATCGAAAAGCTGCATTTGGGAGGCTACTTTCTTATCGTCTGGGATTTGATTCAGTTCTGCCGTCAGAATGGCATCCTGGTACAGGGGCGCGGGTCGGCGGCGAATAGCGCGGTGTGTTATTCGCTCGGAATAACAGCCATAGACCCAGTTGGAATGGACCTGCTTTTTGAGAGGTTTTTGTCCGAAGAGCGTGGAGAATGGCCGGATATCGATCTTGACTTGCCCAGCGGCGATCAGCGTGAACAGGTCATTCAGTACGTATACGAACGCTATGGCAAACGGGGAGCAGCCATGACCGCTAACGTTTGCACGTATCGGGGCCGGTCCGCGGCACGAGAGATGGGCAAGGTGCTCGGTTTCAATGAGGACACTTCGTCCCGGCTGTCGGCAATTGTGGGAGCGTGGGAATGGAAGGATCCGAATGACACGATGGAGCGGCAGTTCACAAACTCCGGCCTGAATATTCATCATGCGCAGATTGCTCTATACCTCAATCTTTGTCAGCGAGTACAAGACTTGCCACGCCATCTTAGTCAACACTCCGGAGGCATGGTCGTCTGTCAAGGACAATTGGACTCCGTAGTGCCCTTGGAGCCTGCCACGATGCCGGGACGAGTCGTTGTGCAGTGGGACAAAGATGACTGTGCCGATCTAGGTCTTATCAAAGTGGACTTGCTTGGGCTGGGCATGATGGCCGTACTAAAGGACAGCATCGAACTGATCCGCGATCACTATCGAGAAGAAGTTGACCTCGCCCACCTGCCGCAGGATTGTCCCGACGTCTACGACATGATCCGCAAAGCAGATACCATCGGGATGTTCCAAATCGAAAGTTGTGCTCAAATGGCGTCTCTTCCACGTAACAACCCGACGCGCTTTTATGACCTGGTTACTCAAGTTGCCCTGATTCGTCCAGGGCCGATTGTGGGAAAAATGACCAGCCCTTATCTCAAACGGAGACAGGGGAAGGAACGTGTTACCTATGCACATCCGTCGCTGAAGCCTGTTTTAGAACGGACGCTTGGAGTTCCTTTGTTTCAGGAGCAATTACTGAAAATGGCAATGATCTGCTCCAGTTTCACGGGTGGAGAAGCCGAAGAATTGCGCCGCGCTCTCGGGAGCAGACGATCTCGACAGCGCATGAAGGAGATCGAGAGCAAATTACGGGCTGGCATGACCGCGAACGGATTTTCCGCGAGCACTCAAGATGAGGTTGTGCAATTCATCTCATCGTTCGCACTGTACGGTTTTCCCGAGTCGCACGCAGCCAGTTTTGCCCTTATCGCATACGCCAGTGCGTTTTTGAAGGTTCGCTATCTGGCAGCGTTCACAGCCGCATTGCTCAACAATTGGCCGATGGGTTTCTATCATCCGGCGACCATTGTGAAGGATGCTCAACGACACGGCTTGAGAATAAAGCCCGTGGACGCGACCCGCTCACAGTGGGGATGCTCGTTAGAACTGGATGGCAGTGATGTCATGTTGCGCATCGGCCTTCGTTATGTGCGGGGATTACCACAGTCTTCGGCAGAGGCGCTGGTAAGAGCCCGTGACCTCGCCGCTTTTGTTTCAGTTGACGATCTTACAAGACGTGTACCCCAACTCAGCAAAACTAACCTGGTTATGCTGGCACGCATTGGTGCTCTTAATAATCTCAGTAGTAAAAGCAATCTGCATCGCCGTGACGCTTTATGGCAAGTTGAGCGCGCCGTCCGAAAGAGTGGACCTCTGCTGGAAGGGATAGGGGAGTTCGACTTGGGGTCTCCTTTGTGCCGCATGAGTGCCGAGGAAAGACTCTTCTCCGATTTCCACGGCACTGGGTTAACTACTGGTCCTCATCCTATGGCTTACAAGCGAGACGAGATCCGCCACATGGGCATCCACTCGGCAATAGAATTGAAAAACCTGCCCGACGGGAAAGAGGCTGAGGTCGCCGGGTGCGTCATCACGCGTCAAAGACCGGGGACGGCAAAGGGGCTGATTTTTATGACTCTGGAAGATGAAACTGGGACAGCGAGAGTGATTGTGAAGCCCGACTTCTATGAGAAGAACCGCAGGGCTGTGCTGTATGAACGATTCGTCCAAATTTCAGGGACGATCCAGAATCGAGACGGAGTTGTGAATCTCATCGCAAAGCGAATCGGCCCGCTGGCGGTCAGCGCTGCCGAAACTCCGTCCCACGATTTTCATTGAGTTTCTACCGCCGAACTTCCTGACCCTGGAAACGCGGGAATCTTAGCAAACACCTTTCAGTGCCCGCATCCGCCAACTCATGGCCTCAGGCTACGCTTTGGGCATCAAGGAAGCTTTCTAATTCCCTTGGGGTCGGCATGGACGGCTGTGCGCCGTGCCGCGTGACCGAGAGGGCGGCTACCGCGCACGCCCACTCAGCACTGTCTACAGCATCTTTGCCCGACAAGAGCGCTACTGCGAACGCTCCATTGAACGCATCGCCAGCAGCAGTCGTATCGACGGCGGTTACTTTGTGCGCTGGAACAGTCCGGCGCGTTCCGTCGGCCAGCGCCAGGTAACAACCTCGTGTGCCCAACTTCAGAATGACGTTCTTGCAGCCCCGCTGAAGAAGAGAGTTCGCCGCATTCTCCCATTCCGATTGCGAAAGATTCCGTTCCCCACGTCCCAACAGGACACAAGTCTCCGTCTCGTTCGGCGTGAGCCAATCCACGCGCGAAAGTAGTCCTGGCGAGAGTGGTCTAGCCGGTGCCGGATCGAGCATCAGAGGAATCCCCTCCTGGCGAGTAAAGTTCGCTAGATACTCAATCGTGTCCATCGGGACCTCGAGTTGCGTCAGAACGATTGCGGCGCGGCGCAGCAGATCGACGTTCGCGTCGATGTCGACCCGGGAAAGATGCCCGTTGGCGCCGGCTACAACTGTGATCGCGTTCTCGCCCTTGGCATCGGTGTTGATCAGCGCGACGCCCGACGAATCGGCGACGTTCTCGACCGGACCGGTTTTTACTCCGGCATTTTCCAGGCTATCCCGCAACTCACTGGCGAACGGATCATTGCCAAGTTTTCCGATCATTGTGACCGCGCCGCCCAGACGCGCGGCGGCCACAGCCTGGTTCGCGCCTTTTCCGCCGGGGAAAGTGTGGAAAGACGATCCGGAGACGGTCTCCCCAGGCAGCGGAATGCGGCTGGAAGAGGCGACCAGGTCGAGATTGATACTGCCAACGACCACTACTTCTTTTTTCATGATGGCAAACCTCACTGATAAAGAGGAGCAACTGCAATCGCGCCCAGTCCGATCAGAAAACAAATAAACATGGGGAGGATCAGGCGCTTCGAAGCTACAGGTGCGCCGGCAAATTCGCGCCACACAAATACCCCCCAGGCTGCGGAAATCATCGTGGCTCCCTGCCCGATCGCGTAGGAAATTGCCGGACCAACGATGTGAGCGTGAGAAGCAACAAAATTGGTTACGGCTCCGGTGCACCAGACCATGCCGCCGAAAATGCCCCACCAGTGCCACGCCGGGCGCGCCGCGCGATAACTGGACATAGAGACGGGAGCAGCGCCATTGAGCGGATGACGCATGAGCCACGCGTTCAGCGGCAGAGCGCAAATGGCAACGCCGATGGCAAAGACGAAAGCGACGGCGTAGGGTCCAAGAGCATGCTCGCCAATTGAAGACTTCGCGACAAAGGGATAGAACAGTCCCATGAGAATGCCGCTGGCAATACTTAGGCGCACGCCACGCGCGCTTGCCTGCTTACTCGCTTCACGTTTCTTGTAGGCGAGAGCATCGAGGATGATGGCGATCATCACGAAGGCAACACCTCCGAAAAGCAGAAGGGGATTGCCACGGGGATCGATTATGTAATTAAGGAGAACTCCAACGACCAGGGCCAGACCGATGCCAACCGGGAAAGCCACGGCCATTCCCGCGACATCGATGGCTGCGACAAGAAGCAGGTTGGCGACATTGAAGACGACGCCTCCTGCCAGGGCAAGGCCGATGTTGGAAATGTGAGTTTGATGAAGGTTGGCGAAGAATGCGGAGTCGCCTCCATTCAAGCTGCCCGCGGTGATGCCCCATAAAACGCTGGCGAGGATGACGCCAATCACGTAGTCCCAATAAAAGAGTTGAAACGAGTAACCGGACGTAAGCTTTTGAGTGTTTGCCCAAGATCCCCAGCAAAGCATGCTGGTAAACATAAAGACGAGTGCGACTGCGTATGCTTCGGGTTGATACAAGGGTCTCTCCTTGACGACTTGGCTGCGGAGATGAGAGGAGGAGGATACGCTGCCGCTGATTACGAAAACTGACGTATTAGGGATCCAGGGATCGATTAAAGATTCTTAAAACGACAGAGTGCGCGCCCGGTTCACTCAGGAGTTGGCCATAGGCTGGATCTGGTTGAATCAGCACATGGCCTACTTCCTTTTTTATTCCTGGCGCGCATCTCTGCCTTTCGCCGCCCCCTCTGGCGGACTCTTGGGCTCACATCGTTAAGCTAGAAGCGGATGTGGGCCACTAACTGGATTTGTCTCGGCGTCGTCTGGCCCGTTGACTGTCCAAACTGGCTGCCGCTCATGTCGCTGTTTGGCGCCGATAGATTTACGCGGTTGAACAAGTTAAAAATCTCCCCGCGTATTTCGAACGATCCAGCCTCACCCAGCATCGAGACCTTAAAGCTTCGCTCCACGGTCATATTGACGGCCGCGAACCCTGGCCCGTCGTAGGTGTTTCTGCCCAGATTACCTTCCTGGCCGAAGGCGGGCGCGGGGAAATTGGCTGCTTCTCCCAATCC